>JAESFL010000113.1_pt1 | contig 81959 bp, 88 predicted proteins | sample 9269401 | NCBI WGS metagenome assembly JAESFL01 (sample SAMN14506025, study PRJNA617098) | algae metagenome | isolation source: Gloeocapsa sp. UFS-A4-WI-NPMV-4B04 and co-occurring heterotrophs from desert... | place: USA: Utah | collected 2006-10-01 | reverse complement strand
CCGTCCACAACCTGCTCAAGCTCGCTCAGGCGACAGGACGGTGAAGCGAGGGGGCGCCCCGCTCCTCTTGAGGCACCTACATCCTACCCCTTGCGGGATCTCGTTACCCGGACGGGCTCCTAGCTGTTCGGGCCTTGATTGCGGGCACACGGCAGCCGCCCGCCAAGTCGCTCGCGATACTCACCGTCATTGTGCTCCTCGGCCTCACGAGCGCCCCAGCAGCGTCCCAAACGGCCCGCTCGCAGCCGGGGAAACCCCAAGCCGCGCTGCAAGCCTCGAAACGCTCGGCTGCCCTGCAGATCGTCCACAGCAAGGAACTCGATCTTCACGTCATCCAGTTCACCGGCGACATCGCGCGCGGCAGCTTCGAGGCGCTCGAGAAGCTCATCGACGAAGCCGCGGCAAGGAACCCGGACCGGCAGGTCTACCTCTCGCTGAACTCGCCCGGCGGAATCGTCGAGGAGGGCCTGGATGCGGGCAGACTTTTGCGCAGCCGGCGGGTCGGCACTGTGGTTCTGCCCCGTACACGCTGCAACAGTGCCTGCGCCTATCTCTTCTTCGCGGGCACCGATTCCGCGTCCCTCCAGCCTCGGCGGCTCGCCTTCGCGGGGTCGAGCGTCGGGGTGCACCGCTCCTACCTCAGGTACAGGAGCGACACCCCGAAGGTTGATGCCAGGACGGTCGATCTCAACGAGATCTATCGCCACTTGCAGGACCGGATCGCGAAACTGATCGGCTACCTGAACTTGATGAAGGTGCCCTCGGGGATCCAGGAGCGCATCTTCTCCACCCCGTCCACGTCGATGCACTATCTCACGGATGACGAGAAGGTCGCCGCCAACATCGTGCGAGTCGCGATGGCCGGCGGCAAGTGGAGCGTGGCGCGCTCCGAGGGAGGTCCCGTCCTACCCGCCGCTCTCACGGGTCTTTCGCCGTCTGCGACGGCCCCGGGCGCTCAGCCCGCCGCAGCGATCGAGGACGCGCTAGCGACGCGGGTGGCGGTCTCCGGGACGACACATGTCACGTTCCTGCAGCGGCGTTCCGGCCCTGGGCAGACCCATGAGCCCCGGACCATGCCGGCCCGGTGGGTGGCCGAGACCAAAGCAGGAGACGCGTGCATCCGAATCGAGGGGCAGGATCAGGGGCAGCCCTTGCTGCTCGAACTGTGCCGGCGCTCGGGCGGACTCGAAGGGCGAATGGAGTTCGCCCGCACCCTGATGGAGCCCTGGAGCCGCATCGTCGCGCTCACGCGCACGAATCTGCGGGGGGCCTCCGCGGCGGGCTGGATCACGGAGCAATGGCAGAACGGCCTGTCTGCATCGACGGGCGGTCCTGCCCGCACCTCGAACGTGTCGCGGCTGAACTTCGTGATCCAGGATTGGCAGGATAGCGTGACGGGGGCTTCTACGCTCTACCAATTGAAGCTGAACTTCTCTCCTGCCGACGCCCAGGAGATCACGGTCTTTATCCCGCCGGACCTGCGCGCGGTGATCGGGCAGCGCGGCCTCTGAGCGTCAGCATTCTGGGATTTGGACTTTGCCTCGTGGTCTCGCTCTTGCCGTCATCGCTTCGCAGAGACCGCAAGTGAGGCCAGAGTCGAATTCGAGGTGCTTAAGGCCTGACGATCACGTGACGGTGTCAGCCGAAGCGCGAGGCCAGCGCTAGCAGGAGAGTCGCACACGACACCGGCTCCACCTGATCTCGGACGAGGGCATAGCACAAAACGACTTACGCCTGACCCTCAAGCGCGAGGTGGAGATGCCGTACGGCCAGAACTGCCCGATGGGAACGCGCTGAACCACGACCGGAGCCACAGGGGTTCCGAGTCGCGGCAAAAGCGGATGCCACGCCGATTCGGCAGGCACCCGGAGGCGCGAGGGTTGGCTGTTTAGCCAGCCTTGGTGCGCTTTTTGGGCTGGTCGCCCTCGGCGCGGCTGCTTTCGGCGATCGCTCCTGCGAGATCCGCAAGGCGCTGGCGCACGGTCACATCCGGCACCCGCGCGAAATTGCGGATGAGCTGGAGCCCCTCCGGCGATGCGAGGGCCTCGGTCAGCAGAACCGCCGTCTCATCAGGCACCGCCGTCGCATCGGCCTCGGCCCCCTCGTAGAAGTAGTCGATCGTCACGCCGAGGATGCTGGCGATTTGCTGGAGGCGAGAGGCCGAGACGCGGTTCGTGCCCTTCTCGTACTTCTGCACCTGCTGGAACGTGATCTTGAGGGCCTCGCCAAGCTTCTCCTGGCTCATCCCGATCAGCATCCGGCGCATGCGGACCCGGGTGCCGACGTGCTTGTCTATGGCGCTTGGTGACTTCACACTCATAGCGATAGTTCTCCCGCTCGCATTACAGCTACAACGCAACTAACCGTTAGCCAAGCTGAATACGCATCTTATTCATGCAAAATTCTATCACAGAGTGATGAAGGCGACCCTGTGACACTCTTCGGTCACACCTGGGCGGCCGTCTCACATAGGCCGAAACTCGGGTTGGAGAGAACCCAGCTCCCGGTAGCCTGTCGCGTTGAGAACGCATTCTGTGAAAACAGCTTAGACCAGGAATCTCCGAGGCAGGCTGCGACCATAAGGCCGCCGCATCTTGCTGTTATGAGGGGCGCTGTACCTCTCGTCGGAGTGCGCCAAGCTGAGGCGACCTCCTCAAGGTAAGGTTGATGCGGGGGCAGATCTCGCGCTTTGGCATACCCTTTTTGAGCCCAGATTAACAACCTGCACGAGTTGTCGAAAAGAATTTTGGTTGCAGTGCCCTGAACCGAAGATATTGCGGTCGTTGTCCTCTTGTGCCGCACTTTTAACAAGGGTTATGATGACCGCGTTGTCAGACCCGAAAAGGGCGACACGTGGGGGACAATGGGATGAGTGCAGAGCGATGCCGTGGCCGGCAACTCTCACCAGAAGGCGTTCAGAACGCAATCCCGGCGGCAACCCACCGTCGGCCTGGCGTGACCCCATGGAGCAGCTGCTCCAGCGCAGCTCGACCAAACCGTTTGGCCCCGCAGCAACCATAATGCCAGAGGTTCTCATGTCCGCTACGTTCCAGCCCAATCAGGCCCATCACTTCGGGGACGACCGTGGCGTCGTTATTCCGCTGGAGGGCCGGCTCCGCCGATTCGAGCCCCGCTCGTTTGCCGAACTGCAGGCAGAGGGCGGTCCAGCTGTCGCCCTTGATCTCGTCCGCCGGGTACTGGCTCTGCCAGAGGCTCAGCGCACGCAGCTCATGGCCTTTCTCCATCTGGCTTCCGACGCGGAGGTCGTGACCGGTGGTCTCAACCTGCCCGCCTCCGGTGGGGTAGAGCTGTGGCTCAAGGCTCCTGCAGCCCTGGAGGCCTGACGAACCCCCTCGTTTCGGAACCTGGGTTTCGGAACTCGGTAGCGGGCTGATCGGTTGGCGGGGGAGACATCTCCGCCCTCCCCTTGGGAGCGCCAACCAGGATCACGACGATGCTGCGCTTGCTTCGAAACCTCACGCTCCTCCGGATGGTCTGGGGTCTTCTCCGTCGCCGCCGCCGCGCCTGAATCCCGGAGGGCTGGAGGAGGTCAAGGCCTTCCATCCACTCTTCCGCTTCCGCGTCGGGTACCCGATCCTAAAGCGACGGTACAACGAACTCACCTTATGACGGGCCGAAACGACCGCTCTCGGGGCATGCCGCCTCCCATTGTAGGCGCTCGCGTCAGACGATCGGCCCATCGCAGCGGAGGGGATCAGAGTAAAGACCGTTCATGCATTAGTTCTTGCCGGCGCGGTTCGGGTCAGCGTGACAGTCGGTATTCCAACAAAGGGCATGAACCGCGACAGAGGTACAGGGATGGAACGCTCCGAGAGTCCCACTCAGCGCATGGCAAAGACGCACGTGTACGAGCCCTTATGACGGGCAGTGTCGCCACCAACCACTGCGGTCCTCCTATGCTCCCGCGGAGGTGAAGGAGAGCGTGCACGCGCATTTCGCCCCGACTTGGCCCCATCCCGCGGATGCTAGACAATATGCCGGTGATGGGAAATCGGACGAGCCGCAGCTAGGCAATCAGTAGCCGCCGCCCCTTTTAGGGACGGTGTGAAGGAGGACTGGCGGGCGTTGCTTAACTCGTCGTCGTAGCATCCAGACCGAGCGTCATCTCGAGAAGTTTACGCAAGCGCCTCGACCAGATCCGGCACAGTAGCCTCACGAACAAGACCGGGATGGTCGGGCAACTCGGCCCGGACGCATTTGCGGGCCGCATCGAAGGTCGTGAAGAACACGAGCCTCACTCCGCGCCTGCGAAGTGCCATCGAGAGACGCAAGGACGCGCCGTCCATGATGAGAGCGTCCGCGACTGCCAGATCCACCGGCGGCGCGGCATTATCGGGGGCGGCGTTGAGCCATTGAACTGCCGAGGCATTATCGGGGAAGGGTCCGACGACCTGCCACCCCAAGGCAGAAAACTCGATCGCAAGCGCGGATCCCGCCACCCGATCGCCCACCGCGATGAGTACGCGCTGCTGTGCCAAGCTTTTCATGGCCGCCCCGAACCGCATTTGTTATTGGGCTAACCTGTCCCAATTGTGCTCATCCGGCATCCACATGCGTTAACCGTCGCCGAAGTTTGAGATATTCGGCCAGGATGGCGCCCATGTGCGCCAGCGCACATGGCCCCTGCCGCACCATTACCACATGCGGGGAGCGCTGGCTCGACCGGCGCCTTTTAGCCCTAAAGGCCTATCACAATGTCTCCCCATTCCAATTCGCTCCTGTCTCCCTTGCAGACGGGAAGTCTGAACTTGACCAGCAAAATCGTCATGGCCCCGCTGACCCGGAACCGGGCAGACCACGAGACGGGCGCGCCGACCGAACTCAATGCACATTACTACGCACAGCGCTCTTCCGCCGGCCTCATCATCTCGGAGGCTACGCAGATCTCACAGCAGGGGCAGGGCTACATCTGGACGCCCGGGATCTATACTCCCGACCAGATCCTGGGCTGGCGCAAGGTCACGGAAGCCGTCCATTCCGCCGGCGGCCGGATCGTCAACCAGCTTTGGCATGTGGGCCGAGTGTCCCATACCTCGCTTCAGGAGGGCGGCGCAGCGCCGGTGGCTCCCTCGGCCATCCGGGCCAAGGCGCAGACCTTCATCCAGAGCGGCTTTGCCGATGTCTCGGAGCCCCGAGCGCTGGAGACAGCTGAGATCCCTGGCATCGTCCGCGACTACGAACGCGCCGCACGGAACGCCAAAGAGGCGGGCTTCGACGGGATCGAGATCCATGCCGCGAACGGGTATCTCCTCGACCAGTTCTTGAGCGACAATGCCAATCACCGGACCGATGCATATGGCGGGTCGATCGAGAACCGCATACGGCTGGTGCTCGAGGTCGTCGAGGCGGCACTCAAGGTCTGGGAACCGGGTCGTGTGGGGATCCGGATCTCGCCTAGGAACACCAACGATGCGCTGGACTCCAACCCCGCAGTGCTCTTTGGCTCCCTCGTGCAAGCCATCGACCGCTTTGACCTCGCCTACCTGCACGTCGTCGAAGCGCCGGTAGACGGTCTCGATTACGGTGACCTGCGCCGGTCCTTCCGCGGCGCCTACATGGCAAATGGTGGCTACACCCGCGAGCGCGCCCTGGAGGCGATCGCTAGCGGCAAGGCCGATCTGGTAGCGTTCGGGCGGCCCTTCATCGCGAACCCCGATCTCGTGGAGCGCTTCCGCCTCAATGCCCCGCTCAACGAACCCGATCGCGCGACCTTCTACGGTGGTGGCGCTGAAGGTTACGTCGATTACCCCGTCCTCGACCGCGCCGCGTGATCGCGCTGGCTGCGGCAGCTCACGGAGCGGCCGCAGCCTGGCGGGACGACGATCCGTGGACGATCATCGCACGCATGAGAATGAACAGCACTAAGGCGTTCAGGACGTGCCACATCGCGTGGACGCCGAATGGGAGCATGTCGCAGACGGCGTGGTCCGCTGTGCGGAAGGCCAGAGAGACCAGAAAGATCGCGGCCGCAAGGAGCAGCGCCTGCGATGCGTCCGGCGTCCGGCGCCGTATCGCGGCTCCGACACCCAACATGGCGAGCGCGGCGGGCAGATAGCCCACGGACCCGTTGAGGGTCACGCCGCCTGTAAGAACCTTCCAGATACGCTCGAACCCGAGGCCGAACACCACGAAAGCGCCCGTCGCCGCGAGCGCCGTTGGGCCCCGCAGCCCGACGAACCCGCGCATGCTGAGGAAAAAGTAGCTGTAGATGAAGATCGCGATCGGCACGACGTCCGCGAGCAGCGACCAGCGGGTCGCAAGGGTGTGGAAGAGGAAGCTGCCGATCCCGACGGCCGCCGTGACGAGGATCAGGAATAGGCTCCCCCAGTCGCGCGAGCCGGCGCGGCGCCAGATCGGGACCGCTGCGAGCGCCGCCACCAGGAAAGCCGCGTTGGAGACGGCGTTCAACGGCTCGGACCAGAAGGACGGGTCAGTTCGCTCGCAGTAGAGGTCGACGGATGTGGACCAGTTCATGGGCAGCGGTCGCGTGGGCTCGATGACAGCAGCGCCTTGCCAGAGGGAGGCGAACATCCGATGACACGGTCAGCCCCTCGAAGCGAGAGCCACGTGCATGCGGATCGCCACCTGGAACGTCAACTCCATCAAGCAGCGGATCGATCACCTCGTGACAGTGCTGAAGACAGCCGAGCCCGACGTGATCTGCCTGCAGGAGCTGAAAGGCGTGGACGAGACCTTCCCTCGGGGCGAGATCGAGGCGCTCGGCTACCAGGTCGAGACCTACGGGCAGAAGGCCTATAACGGTGTCGCGATCATCTCGAAGCTGCCCCTCGAGGATGTCCGCCGGGGCTTGCCGGGTGACGGTGGCGACGAGCAGGCGCGCTATATCGAGGGCATTGTTCCGAGCTCGTCCGGCCCCGTCCGCGTGGCCTCGCTCTATCTTCCGAACGGCAACCCGATCGGGTCCGAGAAATTCACCTACAAGCTGGCCTGGATGGAGCGGCTGATCCAGCATGCCCGCACCCTCCTCGATCGTGAGGAGGCCCTCGTTCTCTGCGGCGACTACAACGTCATCCCGGAGCCGCGGGACGTCGCGAACCCGGAGGCCTGGGTGAACGATGCCCTGTTCCGACCGGAGAGCCGGGCCAAGTTCCGGGAACTCCTCAATCTCGGTTTCACGGATGCGGTGCGGGCCTGCAGCGAGGCGCCGTGGCTCTATACGTTCTGGGATTATCAGGCGGCCTCGTTCCAGCGCAACAACGGCATCCGGATCGACCACCTGCTCCTGTCGCCCCAGGCCACGGACCGCCTGCGCACCGCGTCCATCCGGAAGGAAACGCGGGGCTGGGACAAGCCCTCCGACCACGTGCCCGTGATGGTGGACCTGGATCTCGAATAAACCGTTACAGGCGGAGCGTGGACCGCTTCGAGTCGAGAGACGAGAGCGCTTCGAACCGCCGCCTCAGCGCCGCTGGAGGTGCTGCTCCAGCATCCCGAGGGCATTGCGGCGGTCGCTTTCGCCCGCGGCCGCGAAGGCCTTCTCGTAGAGATCCGACACCCAGGCGTCCTTCTCGGGATCGGCGGCCTCGCGGGCGAGCGTCAGCCACATCAGGCCGCGCGCCCTCTGCCGCGGAACTCCCACCCCGTTCATGAGAAGATGGCCGAGGAGCGCCTGCGAGGGATAATGCCCCTTCTCGGCCGAGAGGTTGAACCAGCGCGCCGCTTGCCGCGGATCCTTCTCGGTGCCGGCACCGTCGAGGTAGAGCCGGGCGAGGCTGTACTGGGCGTGCGGGTCGCTGAAATAGGACGCCGCGTAGTGGAACATCTCGAAGGCGCGGGTCGGATTCGCAGACACGTAAGTGCCCTTGATCCCATCGAGGAAATAGGTGCCGAGCGCCACGAAGGCGCTCGCGACCACGCCCGCATTCGGCGAATCCGGGCTTTCGTCCGCGTTCTGGTCCGCGAGCTTGGAGAAATACTCGAAGGCCTTCAGGTCGTCGTGCTTGACCCCGTCGCCGTCCGCATACATCCGCCCGAGCTTCCACAGGGCGAGGGTGTGGCCCTGCGTTGCCGCATATTCGAGAGCCTGCGCGGCGCCGGCCTTGTCGCCGGCATTGTAATCCCGCATGCCGTCGCGCAGCGCCTCGCGCGCGGAGCCGTATTTCGGCGCCGGCACGGGGGCGAGCGCGCCCGTGCGCGCGGTCACGTCGAGAGCCTGGGCGGTGCCCAGCCCGACGAACCACGCGCCGACGGCGAATGCGAGGAGCCTAGATGTCCGCATAGGTGGTCTTGTCTGCGGCGCCGCCGGGATGGGTCACGGCCCCGTCCCGGGCAGGCCCCACGGTCTGCATGTACTTCCAGAGATAGCCCGAGGCGGCCGGCGCCTCGCGGGGTTGCCATTCGGAACGCCGGCGGGCGAGTTCCTCATCGGAGAGCTCGACGTCCATGGTGCCCTTGATGGCATCGAGAACGATGATGTCGCCGTCCCGCAACAGCCCGATGGGGCCGCCGACCGCGGCCTCGGGCCCGACATGCCCGATGCAGAAACCACGGGTCGCACCGGAAAAACGGCCGTCGGTGATGAGGGCGACCTTGTCGCCCATGCCCTGGCCGTAGAGCGCCGCCGTGGTGGAGAGCATCTCGCGCATGCCGGGGCCGCCCTTGGGGCCCTCGTAGCGGATGACGAGAACCTCGCCCTCCTTGTACTGCCGGTTCTTCACGGCCTCGAAGCACGCCTCCTCGCCGTCGAAGCAGCGGGCGGGGCCCCGGAAGGTCTGCTTGTCCTGCGGCATCCCCGCGACCTTCACGATCGCTCCTTCCGGCGCGAGATTGCCGCGAAGGCCGACGACGCCGCCGGTCGGCGTGATGGGGCTCGTCGCGGGACGAACCACATCCTGCTCGTCGTTCCAACGCACGTTCGCGAGGTTCTCGGCCATGGTACGGCCCGTCACGGTGATGCAATCGCCGTGCAGGTAGCCGCCGTCGAGGAGCGTCTTCATGAGGAGCGGGATGCCGCCGACCTCGAACAGGTCCTTGGCGACGTAGCGGCCGCCAGGCTTCAAGTCCGCGATGTAGGGCGTGCGGCGGAAGATCTCGGCCACGTCGAAGATGTCGAACTTGATCCCGCATTCATGCGCGATCGCGGGCAGGTGCAGGGCCGCATTCGTGGAGCCCCCGGAGGCCGCGACGACCACGGCCGCGTTCTCCAGGGCCTTGCGGGTCACGATGTCCCGCGGGCGGATCTGCTGGCGAACGAGCTCCATGACCATCTCGCCCGCCGTGGAGCAGAACCGGTCGCGGATCTCGTAGGGCGCGGGAGCACCCGCGGAATAGGGCAGCGCGAGGCCGATGGCCTCGGACACCGTCGCCATCGTGTTGGCCGTGAACTGCGCCCCGCAGGCGCCGGCCGACGGGCAGGCGACCTGCTCGAGTTCGTGCAGGTCCTCATCGGACATGTCGCCGACCGAGTGCTTGCCCACGGCCTCGAACACATCCTGCACGGTGACGGGGCGGCCCTTGAAGGTGCCGGGTAGAATCGAGCCGCCATAGATGAAGATGGAGGGCACGTTGAGGCGCACCATGGCCATCATCATGCCGGGCAGGGACTTGTCGCAGCCCGCCATGCCCACGAGCGCATCGTAGGCGTGGCCCCGCATGGTGAGCTCGACCGAGTCGGCGATCACCTCGCGGGAGGGCAGCGACGCCTTCATGCCCGCATGGCCCATGGCGATGCCGTCGGTCACCGTGATGGTGCAGAACTCGCGCGGGGTACCGCCCGCCGCCGCGACGCCCTTCTTGACCGACTGGGCCTGGCGCATGAGCGAGATGTTGCAGGGCGCGGCCTCGTTCCAGCAGGTCGCCACGCCGACGAGAGGCTGGTTGATCTGCTGAGTCGTGAGGCCCATCGCGTAGAGGTAGGAGCGGTGCGGCGCGCGCTCGGGCCCTTGCGTGACGTGCCGGCTCGGGAGCTTCGATTTGTCGATGGTGCGCGCGTCCATGGTCCCGGCCTCGTCCCTTTTCGTTGCGTGACCGACCGACGGGCTCTTGGCCTCGCTGACCGCCACCTTTTCTTGCTCCCCAACGGAGGAGCTGGCGTGATCTGCCACGCGCGCGCCCGGCGGTGCAACGATCCTATGGTGGGACGGTGAAGGGTGAGTCGAGCCTTCCCGAGACCCTGAAATCGTGCGCCAAAGCTTTGTGAGCAAAGCACTTTGTCGATCCTGTCCAAGTGCTTCCGGTTTATGGCGGCATCGCGGCGGAGCCTGGGGCGACCCGCGGCAGGAACAGGATGATTCCAGGGTGTTGCCAGACCGCAACAATGTTGATGATCGGCAACGCATGGGGACTACCGGCCCGCGGACGCATGCGGGTCGTTCGGGCTTCAGGTTCAAGTCGACCTCAAGGAGCGACTCGCTCGGATTGCGAGGTCTGGGCTCGAGTGGGCTCGCCGGAGCACCGACCACAGCGACGGGCGTTCCCCTCCTCTGCGCTCGCGGCAAGAAGCGGATGCACCTTCGCCCTCGCCACCCTATGGGTGCGAGGCATGGCCTTGAGGTCTCCGGATCTCCTGGGGAGAGCGGGAGGCGCATGAGCCTGCTCCCGGGCAGGAGCCGGCAGGGGTGAGAGGGTGTAAGCCTGCCCATCGACAAGCTCACCGCCTCCCGCCCAACAAAGCTCTGCGACGATCCGGCGGGGCGCTCCAGGGCTTCCGTCAGCAAACCCGAGGGTTCACGAGGTTGCCCCTTACGGTGCTCCCCGGCACGGCTCCCCTCTGCAGAGGAGCGAGCCCCGCGACGTCCCCCTCTCAGTCGGAGGGGTCCGGGCAGATCGCCGGGCCGGTGCGGGATGCGTGTCCTGCCCAGGCCCGAGCCTTGTCTCCGCTGCTCGCACCCCGACGCTTCATGAGCGCGCCCCAGGAGCAGCGGACACCTACATACATGCACATCATAGGAAGATATGTCAAGTGCCTTCCCTCTCCCCCGGAGGGAGAGGGACAGCGTTGCGCAGCAACGCAGGGAGAGGGGGAAGTCATGCCACGATCTACAGCGCTGCCGGGGCCGGCTCATCCTGAAAGATCAAAGCACGGGAGCGGTGCTGGAGGCGGTGGCCCGCCTTCCCCCTCTCCCGACCCCTGCTGACGCAGGGGCCACCCTCTCCCTCCGAGGGGGAGGGAGTAGCGCTTTATGCTGCTAGATCGCGATCCACGCCTAGCCGTCAGGGCAAGAACCGATCGCCCTACCCCTTCGTCCAGATCTCGATGGCCTCTTTCAGGCCCTGGGGCAGGTCGGACGTCGTGGGGGCCGCGGGGTCGGCTTCATCCTTGGCGATATCGGCCAGCACGGCGCGCACTTCCTCGGTGCGGGCGGTGCGCGGGTTGTCGGCACAGGGATTTGCGGCCGCCGGAGCGATGGAGAAGAGGCAAAGAAAGCCGAGCAACGCGCGCATGAGACACCCCCTCAACAAAGTCAGACGGCGATTACATGCCAAGTCTTTCAGGAATGTTGCATGACCGAAGCGTGGCCGTTTCGTGACCGACGGGTTGATGGTGAATGGACGGTAAACCAACGGCGCGGGAAGTCCGATGGATGAGAGCGGCGACGCACGAGCGGCCACGGCGCCGGGCCGAGCGACCTGCGCCACGGCGAGCGACGTCAGACGATCGCGGCCGAGGAGAACCAGACCTCCTCGAACACGGCGGTCGCGGTCTCGTCCGGTTCGCGCTCGGCGGTGATCCAGACGGAGCGCGTCGCCTCCATGGCGGCGTCGGTGAGGCGGCCCTTGGGGGCGAGCCGCTTCTGTCCCACACAGTTGATGAAGCCGACCCGCATGCCGGGGCGCACGGCCCAGCCGCTGCTGCGGCGCGTCACGAGCATGGCCTGACCCCAGTTCGACAGGGACTGCCAGGGGAAGATCAGACGGCCGCCGGGTTTGAGAGCCCGCAGCCATTCGGGATCCGGCGAGGCGACGCCCGCATTCACGTAGATGACGTCGGCGGGGGGCAGCGGGCGGGCGAGGGCGGAGCCCGTGTGCACGGTCACAATCGTGCAGGGTGCGAGGTTGCGCGCGGCATCGGCGGCGAGGCCTTCGTGGATCTCGTAACCCTCGACCCGTCCGCCGGGCGAAACGAGTCGCGCGAGCATCGCGGTGTAATAGCCCGCGCCGGTGCCGACATGAACCGCCGTCTCGCCGGGTTTCGGATCGACGGAGTCGAGCCAGGCCGCGTGCAAGGCCGGCTCCCCGTTGTTGATACCCTGCTCCCGGTCGAGGGCCACGAGAACGTTCTCGTAGAGGTGAACCGGATCGGCATCCGGCGTCGGCGTCGCGGTGCCGCCGGAGATGAGTGTCCAGGGACCGGGCGGCAGGAATTCCTCGCGCGGGACGGTTGCAAAGACATCCGCGATCCGGGCGTTCTCGACGCCCGCGAGCCGGAGGATCTCGTCGGCATAGCGGCGGCGCGTCTCCTCCAAGGTTGCGCGGCGCGTCATGCTCCCCTCCCCTCGCGATCGCGGCGGCATCGCTGCAGCCCCTTCTGGGAGTGCCGCGATGCGCCGAGTCTGTCTACGACACGTCTGCCTATATCCTCGCGGCGGCCCCTCGCGAGAGCCGGAACGCGTCAGGTTACTCTCCATCGCGGCGACCCATCCCATGGGCGCCGGATGGCGTCGGTTGTTCCTACATCCTGAACACGCCGAACCGCGTCTGCGGCACCGGCGCGTTGAGGGTCGCCGAGAAGGCGAGCCCGAGGACGCGGCGCGTCTCCGAGGGCAGGATGATGCCGTCGTCCCACAGGCGCGCGGTGGCGAAATAGGGGCTCCCCTCCGCCTCGTAGCGCTGGCGGATCGGTGCCTTGAAGGCTTCCTCGTCGTCCGCGCTCCACGTCCTGCCGTCGGCCTCGATGTTGTCTCGCCGCACGGTGGCGAGCACGCTCGCGGCCTGCTCGCCGCCCATCACGGAGATGCGGGAATTGGGCCAGGTGAAGAGGAAGCGCGGGGAATAGGCCCGCCCAGCCATGCCGTAATTGCCAGCCCCGAAGGAACCGCCGACGAGCACGGTGATCTTCGGGACCGCCGCGCAGGCGACCGCCGTGACGAGCTTCGCGCCGTCCTTGGCGATGCCGCCGGCCTCGTATTGCCGGCCCACCATGAAGCCCGAGATGTTCTGGAGGAAGAGCAGCGGGATGCGCCGCTGGCAGCACAGCTCGATGAAATGCGCGCCCTTCTGGGCGCTCTCCGAGAACAGGATTCCGTTATTGGCGATGATGCCGACGGGAATGCCCCAGATACGCGCGAAGCCCGTCACGAGGGTGGTGCCGTAGAGGCGCTTGAACTCGTCGAATTCCGAACCGTCCACGAGGCGGGCGATCACCTCGCGGATGTCGTACTGCTTCTTGAGGTCCGTCGGCACGATGGCGTCGAGGTCGTCGGCCCCGTAACGGGGATCGACCGGCTCGGCGATGTCGATATCGATGTCCTTGCGGGTGTTGAGCGTGCCCACGATCCGGCGCGCGATGGCAAGGGCATGCACGTCGTCGGTGGCGTAGTGGTCCGCGACGCCGGATTGCCGGGCGTGCACGTCGGCGCCGCCGAGGTCTTCCGCCGACACCACCTCGCCCGTCGCGGCCTTCACGAGGGGAGGCCCCCCTAAGAAAATCGTACCCTGCTTTCTCACGATGATGGTCTCGTCCGACATCGCCGGCACATAGGCGCCACCTGCCGTGCAGGAGCCCATCACGCAGGCGATCTGCGGGATGCCGAGAGACGAGAGCGTCGCCTGGTTGTAGAAGATGCGGCCGAAGTGGTCGCGATCCGGGAACACCTCGGTCTGGTGCGGCAGGTTCGCGCCGCCCGAATCCACGAGGTAGAGGCAAGGCAGACGGTTCTCCCGCGCGACCTCCTGGGCGCGCAGGTGCTTCTTCACCGTCATGGGATAATAGGTGCCGCCCTTGATGGTGGAATCGTTGCACACCACCATGACCTCGCGCCCCATCACGCGGCCGATGCCCGTGATGATGCCGGCCGCATGGATCGCGTCGTCGTACATCCCGTGAGCGGCAAGCCCCCCGATTTCGAGGAAAGGCGTGCCGGGGTCGAGGAGGCGGGTCACGCGCTCGCGCGGCAGGAGCTTGCCCCGGGAGAGATGGCGCTCCCGCGCCTTCGGGGGGCCGCCGTGAGCCACGGTGACGCGCCGCTCCTGCAATTCGGCGGAGAGAGCCGCCCAGGATTCGCGGTTCGCCTTGGCGGCGTCGGACTTCAGATCGACGGAGGTCGCAAGAACGGGCACTGAACGGGTCCCCTGCCCCATGGTGAACGGGTGCTCCGCGTTTAGCGCCTGGGCTCAAGCGGAGCAATGAGGATCGAGCCCGGCTGCGATCCGAAATGGCAAGGCGTCGACTGCCCCAGCCCGGGCGAGCCGAGCCCCGTGGGTCGGGACGCCTTCAGGCCCCCACCGCGACGGTCGGCCCGAACACCTCCTCGAAGGCGGCGCGCATCGCAGCGTCGACCTCGGGCATCGTGACGGGAATCCCGAGATCGACGAGGCTCGTGACCCCATGCAGGCGCACCCCGCAGGGCACGATGCCTTCGAAGTGGGAGAGGTCGGGCTCCACGTTGAGGGAGACCCCGTGATAGGTCACCCAGCGGCGCACCCGGATCCCAATGGCTGCGATCTTGTCCTCGGCGGTTTCGCCCGAGGGTCCGGCTGGCTTCTCGGGGCGTCGCACCCAGACGCCGACCCGGTCCTCCCGCCGCTCGCCGCGGATGTTGTAGGCGCCGAGCGTCGCGATGAGCCAGGCCTCGAGGGCCGCCACATAGCGGCGCAGGTCCGGATGGCGGCGCTGGAGGTCGAGCATCACATAGGCGACCCGCTGGCCGGGCCCGTGATAGGTGAATTGCCCGCCGCGCCCCGAGCGGAAGACCGGGAAGCGTTCCGGCTCCACGAGATCCTCGTCGCGCGCCGAGGTGCCGGCGGTGTAGAGCGGCGGATGCTCGACAAGCCACACCCGCTCCCGCGCCTCGCCTGCCGCGATGGCGGCAACGCGCTCCTCCATGGCGGTCACCGCCTCCTCGTAAGCGACGAGACCGTCCGCGATGGCCCATTCCACGGGCTCGGGGCTGGCCGATAGAAGGTGCCGGTCGGCGAGAGCTTGGCGGGTCTGGGTCACGGGATCGGGGCCTCGGGAACGAGGAGAGAGATGGGAAGCCGCGGACGCCGCCGCGAGCCCCGCGCGGGGCTGGTGGCAAGGCTTGCGTCGGGAACTTCCGGACGGGGCTCGCGGAACGGGCTTGTGGACCCTGCATCGATCTGTTACACGCTCCGCCGCCCCGGGAGAACAGCCCGGATGTGCTACCAGCGGCCATGGCGGAATTGGTAGACGCGCTAGCTTGAGGTGCTAGTGGGGAGACCCGTGGAGGTTCGAGTCCTCTTGGCCGCACCAACCTTCCAAGTTCTTCAGTTTGCTGGGGACCTGGAATGGATCATCCCGATCGGGGACAGTCGGCAGGGACTGAGGCTCCCCCTGCCCTCTCGCGTTTTCCACACTGCTTCAAAACCTTGTTCCGTTGCGGTCGGACCGATCGTGGGTCTAGCGACGGATCGGGAGTCGGCGTCGGCGTAATCGGAGCAACGTGAAAACGTGGCTCGGTTCGTCCAGGTGCGAATACAACAGCCCCGCACAACCGGGGTCGGGCATCATCTGACCCATCCTGTGCCACGCATCCACGGCGGCAGTTACCGCATTTTCGAACTCCGTTTTGCCGACGTGGACCGCCCTGGGGCGACGCGCGCTCCGATCACGCGAGCTACCCGCTCAGTTGCAGCACTGGCAGGCAGGCGAGCCCTCCTCAACCGTTCACGGAACTCAAAGCGTGCGGCGGCCCTTTGCGCGTCACTGCTTCGGCCATCCAGACACCGCGCAGGCTCTCGACTTCCTCGGGCTCGAGGAAGAGGTAGGGCTCGGGCGTGACGTCCAGGACACCCCAATGATGCCATTGAACCTCGACAACGAAGATGCCGTTCGTCGCCAGGTGATGACCGGCCAGCATACAGCGCAACCCTGTCGTCCCGCTGATGTGCATGTTCTCGCGCGTGACCACGAAATTGGCGAGGCGGCGTTGCTGGCGCTGGTCCATAAAATGCTCCGCTTCTGCGGGCCACGGGATCACACGCTAACGCGACGTTTCCGTTCTGTCACGGCAAACACGTCGATAATCGAGCAAGAACCATGGGCTGTGAGCCTTCCGGGTCAGGCAACCGGCATGGGGCAGTTCGAGCTTCACGTGAATAAGCTTTCGCGCCCGTCCGCCAAGAACTTTGGCCGGAATCCCAAGAGGTGGGGTGCTTTGGATGGCGCACCGGACAGTAGGGGCTTAGAGACTTTCGACTCTCAGGGACAAGGTCGCACGAACGATCGGCCTGCCGGTCTGGTCACGAATCTCCCCAACGATCGCATTGTTGAGACCGCTGGGCATAACGTCCTTCGTGACCTCTCCAAGAGCTATCATCAAAGCGGCACGAGCAGCCTCTACGCTTGGGAAGTGCACACCTTCATCATCCCTGGAGGTGCGATGCCCATCATGTATGTCGAAGTAGAAGCGCCGCATGGTATCCCTCCTCGGCGCTTTCAACGCTCAGAGACCGGAACTAGTGCCGGCGGCCGGGCTAGTCTACTTCGCCTAGGCCAGCCGGCGTCACGCGGGATCAATCGCCTCGGGCTCGTTCGACCCTCGATCGGATATACCCGATCAGCGTGAAAATCAGCCACGCGGTTTGCGTGATGAACGACGATAGATTGAAGTCATAGAGCAACGAATAGAGAATGGCCGACGCACCAACCGCGTTGAGCAAGGCATATCGACCATCCTCAACCTTCAACATGCGCAATTGCAGCAATCCGTAAGCCGCGAGGTAGGCCACGACACCGATCAGGCCGACGAAGTCAGGGAAGGTCACTGATCCTCCTAGGGCCTGGTATGGACCTCGGTTCGGCACCGGACATGGCAGGTTTTTTCCTCACGGCTTCCGAAGCCCGAGTCGCGTCAAATCAACCACCGAGCCCCGGGGTCATAACACGCTCTCGTTCCAACGAAGCCCTCTTCGGCTGAGTTCAGCATGGGCGTGCCCTAGGCAGGGGCCGATACAGACCATTGGGCGACAATGGAGATCAGGGCGAGGCCGGCGAGATCGCTTCTCGGCCCGGATCGCACTTCCCATCAGTTTTCAGAAGCTCCTTCGGATCATCACCTCTCAACCGCTCTCGTCGAGGTAGCCCGTATGGCCATTCACCTTCGACCTTTCGGTCCGCAACTTGCGCGGCGCATCACAGATGGCGAGCACCAAGACGAGGTCAAAATGGATCAGTTGACGCCGACCGTGCATGAGGTCGCGACCGCTCTTCATCGCCTCTATCAACAGACCGGCGCGAGCGAACCCTGGATCGCATACTTGGCTCGGGAGAATGCGGGCGAGGACGCCCGAATCGTGGGCACATGCAGCTTCAAGAGCCAGCCGCGCGACGGACGGGTGGAGATCGCCTATTTCACATTCCCGGAGCACCAGCGGAAGGGCATCGGCCGCCAGATGGCAGCGGCCCTTGTCGAGATCGCCCGCCACGCGCCGGAGGCCGTCGAGGTCTTGGCCCACACTCTTCCTGAGGAGAATGCCTCGACCCACATTCTGGAAAGCCTGGGATTCCAGCACCTCGGGACTGTAGAGGACCCAGAGGACGGCCCCGTCTGGCACTGGGTCCGGAGGCTCGCGGATGCCTCTTCAAAATAACGCGCGTCAGCGAAGCACACCTCTGGTCTTTCCGGCCATCAAGCTATCATAGGCAAAGCAGTCCGAAGGGTCATACTATCTTCGGCAACCGTCAAGCTTGAGACGTGACAAGCCGGGTAAACCGCCATCGCTGGGGCTGGAGGCTGGCGGGGCGAACAAGTTGTCGAGCTTGCGCTGCCCCTCACTCAACCACTAGGTCACCGACTCGGGCGAGGCGATCAGAACACCCACCAACATTAATTGAGGGATGATCCAAAGGATTGAGCCCAATAGGTATCCGAACTCTTTACCTTCTTGGGTGCGCTCCTATCCTAGATAATTTTCATTATCACCGGCACCCATCCGTGCTGATCAAGAAATTCCGTGGGAGCATTCCTCAGGGTTGAATAACGTTCTCGGTATTGCTTCGGGAGCTGTCGATCTGACGACCTATGGCAACAGAACCGCATTGAGGATCAAGCCCATGCCGACAACCAGACTGATGATGATGGCAAAGGCGTAGAGTTCACCGGATACCCCAAGGGCAGCCGACGACCGAATGTGACCATCCTTAGGCAATCCCACTTTTAGCAGAAAGACGCCAAGGCCTATCACCGCCAAGCCAGCAGCAAACAAGAAGAAGCTCATATGAGAATCCGCCAGGAAAGGATGGGGAAGGACGTCCGCCAGCCCCAGGGCTAAGGTCCTGGCGGACATCAGCAGCGAGGCCGGCGGCAATTTCAGCTCGTGAGGCTTGACACCAGTAGGGCGACGCCCACGACGATGAGTCCGAGACAGAGGACCGGGTACAGCATCGCTCCGAAGTCGCCGCGGAGAAAGGAACGCGCTTCCCCTCCACGGGGAAGAGCGACAACGACGAGCAGAACACCGACCGAGAGGAAGATCCCACCGAGAGCGGCGTTCATTCCTGCTCTCCCTCGGTGGTCCGTGTCAGGGGATCGACGCGCATGGCCTGCCGCATGAACGGCACCATGATCGCAAAGCTCGCGATCAGCGCGAGGCCATATAGGGCTGACGTGAGGATCGTGGGCAGTTCAAGCAGACCGCTGGCGGCCCACGCGCCCGCGAGCAGAGCGCCGAATACCTCGGCGCCAACCAAGATGCCTAGCAGCGAAAGGAAGCACTGCAAAATGCAATCAACGTGCCGGAAGCGGGTCATGTGATCTCGGGGTTGGCTCAGGAGCTATACTTCGAACGTTTTGTGAGGTCATGGGATCAGGTTACTCGCTTTTAATAAGAGAGCAACTTCGACTCAGAGCAATGGCAGCCTTGTCAGGCTCCTGAGATCCGCTTTTGGCTTTGCCAATAGGTGGGCCTGTGGGATCCTGTCAGGCGATGGGAAGGCAGGTTTCGAGATTAGGGTCAAAGGCGCCCTCATGGCCGGCGATCTCATTTTCTGACCCACCGTCCCGGAAGCCCGCCAGGGTTTCCTGGACCATCGCGGCAACACGTGAAACCAGGCGCTGCGTCCCAAAGATGGGATCGGCGCCCGATTCCGTTTTCGGTACGACCGCCGGCGTATCCGTTCGGCCCATCGATTGAGAACGGCGCACAGCATCAGGGCTGTCTTCAGCGACACTCGGGCCGGGGCACCTCCCGACCCAGCGGCGCGGGCGACAGTCCGGCGCGCCTGTGGCCGGGCCAGTACCCCCACCACCCGCAGCGATTTTCTCGCCCAGGCCGGGCCGCCCCACTGGAGCTGAAGGGTCGCAGATCGCGGGCCGACCTGGTCTCGCGTCAAGACAACGCGTTCGCTGCACCCATGGGAAGGGTTCCGCATCCGGCGAAACGGCCCTAAGAGCCGAACCGGACGAAACCTGCCATCCCGAGGGGAGCCGAGGCCAATGCTGGAGATCGAGAACCAGACGCCGCCTCCCCCGCCGCGGGCGCCCGTGCCGTTCCGCGACGAAGAGGGTGACATCAATCATGCCTTCGTCGATGCCGTTGCGGAAGCGACCGAAGCCGGCGACGCGGAGCGGCTCAGGGCCCTCGTGGAGGATTTCCACGAATCAGATCTCGGCGACCTCATCGAGGCGCTCGAGGCCGAGCATCGCCCGCGCCTCATCGAGCTCCTGGGCCGCAATTTCGACTTCACGGCCCTCACCGAGGTCGACGAAGCGGTGCGCGAGGAGATCCTCGAAGAACTCGAGACCGCCACGGTCGTGGAGGGGGTGCGCGACCTTGATGCCGACGACGCGGTCACGATTCTGGAGGCCCTCGACGAGGAGGACCAGGCCCAGGTCCTCGACCAGCTTCCCGCCATGGAGCGCGTCGCGCTCCAGCGCTCCCTCGATTATCCGGAGGACACCGCCGGCCGGCGGATGCAAACCGAGTTCATCGCCGTGCCCCCGTTCTGGACCGTGGGGCAGACGATCGACTTCATGCGCGAGACCGACGATCTGCCCGACACCTTCTACGAGATCTTCGTGATCGACCCGGCCGGCCACCTCCTCGGCTCGGTCCCGCTCGACCGGCTCCTCCGCTCCAAGCGTCCCGTGGCGATTGCGAGCATCATGACCGACGAGCCCGACAGCGTGGAGGCCACCGATCCGCAGGACGAGGTCGCGCGACGCTTCGAGCGTTACAACCTCGTCTCCGCCGCCGTAGTGGACGATGCCCGCCGGCTCGTCGGCGTTATCATGGTGGACGACATCGTCGACGTGCTCGAAGAGGAGGCCGATGCCGATATCAAGGCCCTCGGCGGCGTGGCCGCGGAGGAGGAACTCTCCGACACCGTGTGGGACATCCTGAAAAGCCGCTCGACCTGGCTCTTCGTCAATCTCTGCACGGCCCTTCTCGCCTCGTCGGTGATCGGCTTCTTCGAGGAATCGCTCCAGAAGATGGTGGCCCTCGCGGTGCTGATGCCGATCGTTGCCTCCATGGGGGGCAATGCGGGGACGCAGACCATGACGGTAGCGGTGCGCGCGATCGCGACCCGGGAGATCGGCCGCGCGAATGTGTGGCGCATCATCCGGCGCGAGGTGATCGTGGGCCTTCTCAACGGGCTCGGCTTCGCGGTGCTCCTCGCGGGCGTCGCGGTGGTGTGGTTCGGCACCGCGAATCTCGGCATCGTGGTCGGGCTCGCGATCGTGATCACGCTCGTATGCGCGGCCTTCGGGGGCATCGTGATCCCCCTCACCCTCGACCGGTTCGATGTGGACCCCGCCGTCTCCTCGGGCCCCCTCGTGACGACGATCACGGACGTGGTGGGGTTCTTCGCGTTCCTCGGGATCGCCACCCTCTGGTTCGATCTTTAGAGCATTGACGTCGGTCGGGTGGCTCCGATTCACGTGACGACAATGCGACCACTCGGAAACGAGAGCCGAGCTGATGGCAGGAAACGGCTCTCGAGACCGTATCGGGTTTCCGGAGGATCTCTCCGGAAGCCAGGTCGACCCATCGACAAATCCCCTGCTTGCCTTAAGAGCTCTCGGGAACCCGCCGGTTCGGCCTGTCGATTGTTCCGTACCTGATCACGATAAACCCGCTGAACCCTGTGGTTCGGTTCGAGAGTGCCCGTGCAATTCTCATGAGAATTCCGCCGAAACCACAAAGGTCTGTTAACTGCACCTCAGGCATCGGTGTGAGGTCCCGCCTTCCGAGCCCAGATCCGAGCAGATGACGACTCGCTCCCCCAGAGCCCGATCCGCGAAGCCGCGGCTGAAAAAGCCGCGCCGCGCCTCCCCGCTTCAGAGGCTCGCCCAGTTCGCCGCCATGGCCGTCGCCGCCGTGGCGTTGGCCTCCTGCGCGGTTCTGCCGACGAACCGCTATCCCCAAAAGAGCGACGTGAAGCCCCATGAGGGCGTGGCGAGCGCGCAGACTTACGCGATGCACGGCATCGACGTGTCGAAGTGGCAGGGCACCATCGACTGGGCTGCGGTCCGCGACGCCGGAACCCAGTTCGTGTTCATCAAGTCCACGGAAGGCGGCGACCACCTCGACGACCGTTTCTACGAGAACTGGAACGGCGCTGCCGCGGCCGGCATTCCCCGCGGCGCCTACCACTTCGTGTTCTGGTGCCGGCCCGCCCATGAGCAGGCCGAGTGGTTCAGACGGCACATCCCCGCGGACCCGGATGCTCTGCCGCCGGTGCTCGATGTGGAGTGGAACAACCTCTCGCGCACCTGCCCACAGAAGATCTCGCGGGACGCGGCCATCGAGAAGATCCGGGTGATGCTTCGGGAGCTCGAGGCCCATACGGGCAAGCGGCCGATCATCTACACGGACATCAACTTCCACAAAGACATCCTCGTCGGGGAATTCAACGACTACCCCTATTGGCTGCGCAGCGTCGCCGCGGAGCCCGAGGCCCGCTACGACAACCGGCGCTGGACCTTCTGGCAGTACACCACCACGGGCCGGGTCCCCGGCATCCGTGGCGACGTCGACCGCAACGTGTTCTACGGAACCGAGAACCAGTGGAAGATCTTCCGCAACACCGACTGCGACCCGCGGGATCTGAGGCAGCTCCAGCAGGTCGGCTTGTGCGGCAAGTAGGCTCGGTTATCGCCTTCAGCGATTGATCCCGGCAGATCGGGTCATGCGGGAACGAGGCTCGCCTATCGCATCCCGGCCCATCGGAGAGGGATGAGGCGCCCGCCCGGGGCCGGAACCCCGCGCTCAAGCTTGGCGTTCCGCTTGCATGCAGGCCCTCACCGCGCCCCTCGCCGACGCGCTCGCCTGGGCGCAGGCCGCCTGGCCGCCCTGGTTCGCGGGGCTCCTCGTCCTTTCCGTGGTGGCGGGGCTCCTGCTCGTCCTGCACGGCGCCGTCTTCGCGATCCTGCGTCTCGCGCTACGCGGCCGGCTGGCGGTCTTCGGCGAGACCCTGCTGACGCGCCTCAAGGCCCCGACCCGGCTCGGCCTTCTCATGATCGGCCTCGGCCTCGCGCTCCAGCTGCTGCCCCGGCAGGACGGGCTGTTCGGACTGATCCAGTGGGGACTTCTGTTCGGCTTCGTGGTCGCGATCGGCTGGACCGCGATCGCGGTCGTGAACACGGCCGCCGACCTCTATCTCCGCCGGATCCCGGAGAGCTCGGAGGACACCGCGCTCACCCGCAAGCACCTCACGCAGGTGAAGCTCCTGCGCCGCATCACCGTGCTCGTGATCGCCTTTCTCACCTTCGCGGCGGTGCTGATGACCATCCCCTCGGTGCGGCAATACGGGGTGAGCCTCTTCGCCTCCGCAGGCGTAGCGGGCCTCGCCGTGGGATTGGCTGCCCGACCGCTGCTCTCGAACCTCATCGCGGGGGTGCAGATCGCCGTCACACAGCCCATCCGCCTCGGCGACGGTATCTTCATCGAGGGCGAGTTCGGCCACGTGGAGGAGATCCAGACCTCCTATGTGGTGGTGCGCCTGTGGGACTGGCGGCGGCTCGTGGTCCCCCTCTCCTATTTCATGGAGAAGCCGTTCCAGAACTGGACACGCGAGTCGTCCTCGCTGATCGGCACGGTGTTCTGGACCGTGGATTACTCGGTGCCCATCACCGAGGTTCGCGAGCGCTTCCTGGAACTCGTGAAAGCCTCACCGCTCTGGGATGGGGGCACGGCTGCGCTCCACGTCTCCGACGCCAACGAGAAGGGCATGCAGCTCCGCGGCATGATGAGCGCGCGCTCGAGCGCCGACAGCTGGGAGCTGCGCTGCGAGATCCGCGAGAAGCTGATCGCATGGCTGAGGGAGCGCTACCCCCGCGCGTTCCCCGGTAACACCGCCGAAGCTGCCGCAATGCGGCCACATGCTCATGTTGAGAGCGCAAGTTCGTTAACAAAAAGTGACAACAACATGCGCTGAAAGCATGACTGGCATACAGCCTGGCCGCTCCTCCTAGGGCGCCCGATGCCTATATGTTGCATTGCACAACGAGAGACCGCCACCGGCCCCCGGGGCCGGCAACTTCAGGAGTATCCCATGTTCGTCAGCTTCATCGTTTCCAAGGTCCAGGCATATCTCCGCTATCGCGAGACCGTTCGCGAGCTACAGCAGCTCTCCGACCGCGAGCTCGACGATCTCGGCATCTCGCGCTACCAGATCGAGAACGTGGCCCGCGAGCACGCTGCCGCCTAAATCCAGCTGCCCCGCAGCAACCGCCCTCGCCCGCCCTCCGGCGGGCGTTTGCGTTTCTGAGACCCATAAACGCGACCGAGAACCCGGTTGATCCCAGAGCTGCTGATGCCTACTCAAGTGGCATGAGCATTGAACCCATCCACGTCATCGGCGGCGGCCTGGCCGGGTCCGAGGCCGCCTGGCAGATCGCCCGGGCCGGCGTTCCGGTCGTGCTGCACGAAATGCGCCCCGTGCGCGGCACGGACGCCCACAAGACCGACGGCCTCGCGGAGCTCGTCTGTTCCAATTCCTTCCGATCCGACGATGCCGAGGCCAACGCGGTCGGCCTCCTGCACCAGGAGATGCGGCGCCTCGGCTCCCTCATCATGGCGAACGGGGACGCCCATCAGGTGCCGGCCGGCGGGGCGCTGGCGGTCGACCGGGACGGCTTCTCGGCCGCGGTGACGGCGGCGCTCGAGGCCCATCCCCTCGTCACCATCGAGCGGGGCGAGGTCGCGGGGCTACCGCCGGAGGAGTGGTCCTCGGTGATCGTGGCGACGGGCCCCCTCACCTCGCCGGCTCTGGCCGAGGCGGTCCTCGGGCTCACGGGCGAGAAGGAGCTCGCCTTCTTCGATGCCATCGCCCCCATCGTCTATCGGGAATCCATCGACATGGGCGTGGCCTGGTTCCAGTCCCGCTACGACAAGGCGGGGCCGGGCGGCACGGGGGCGGATTACATCAACTGCCCCCTCGACCGGGAGCAGTACGAGGCGTTCATCGACGCTCTCGTCGCGGGCGACAAGACGAGCTTCAAGGAGTGGGAGGGCACCCCCTATTTCGACGGGTGCCTCCCCATCGAAGTGATGGCCGAGCGGGGCCGAGAAACGCTTCGCCACGGTCCCATGAAGCCCGTCGGCCTCACCAATCCCAACGCGCCGGACCGGAAGCCCTACGCGATCGTGCAGCTGCGCCAGGACAATGCGCTCGGCACCCTCTACAACATGGTGGGTTTCCAGACGAAGCTGAAATACGGCGAGCAGAGCCGGATCTTCCGCATGATCCCGGGGCTCGAGAATGCGGAATTCGCCCGGCTCGGCGGCCTGCACCGCAACACCTATCTCAACTCGCCGAAGCTTCTCGATGCCACCCTTCGCCTCAAGGCGATGCCGCGCCTGCGCTTCGCCGGGCAGATCACGGGCTGCGAGGGCTATGTGGAGAGCGCAGCCGTCGGCCTCATGGCCGGCCGTTTCGCGGCGGCGGAGCGGCTCGGGCGATCGGTGGCGCCGTTGCCCCACACCACGGCGCTGGGCGCGCTCATCAACCACATCACCGGCGGGCATATCGAGACCATCGACGAGGGGCCGCGCTCGTTCCAGCCCATGAACGTGAATTTCGGCCTCTTCCCGCCCCTGGAGCGGAGCCCGAAAGCCGAAGACGGCAAGCGCCTTCGCGGCACCGCGAAGGCGATCGCGAAGAAACGGGCGCTCACGGACCGGGCGCGGGGGGATCTCGGCCTGTGGCTCGACGGCGGCGCGTTGCCCGCCGCGGCGGAGTAAGTCTTGTCCCTGTAGCTCCGGTCACCGCGAAGCGGCGGGCCGAAGTCGCGGAAGCGCTCAGAACGGCCCCCGCCACAAGGTCCAGAGCCGGCGCCATTGCGGGATCTCGACCGCCGTCCGGAAAGGGTCGTAGTCGCGCCGCTCCATGACCCTCAAGTAAGGCTCGACGAGCGCGACCGGCTGGAAGGCGGGCCGGACCTCCGCGGGGAGCGCGCCCTTGAGGCGGCGCATCTGGTCGAGGTGCCGCCGCGCGAGGGCGCGCATGTCGGCCAGCACTCCCGTGAGACCCGGCCCGCCACGCCCCGTCACGATATCCTCGCGCACGACGCCGTGCCGGTCGAGGATGTCCTGAGGCAGGTAGACCTGCCCGCTTCGCGCATGCCACGGGAACGCCCGTAGCAAACCCGTGATCGCGTAAGCCACGCCCGCATGGCCGGCTGCATCCGCTCCACCGGGGTCACGGCCGCCGGCGAGTACGAGCGTCGAGAGGCGAATGAGGGCCGAGGACGTCTCGCCGCAATAGCCCTCGAAGTCGTTGAGGGTCGGCATCGGGTCCTCGTAGAGGTCGAAGACGCGGGCATCGATCAGATCGACGAGCGCCTGGCGCGGCAGGCGGAAGCGCACGATGGTTTCGTCCAGGGCGGCGGCGAACGGGTTTGCGCGCACATCGCCCCGGGCCTCGCCCTGGAGGGCATCGCGCCACCATTGCAGCCGGATCTCGCCGACCATCGCCTCGCGCACGGATTCGCGCACGCGCGCGATCTCGAAGTTGAAGGCGTACAGGGCGTGGAGAAACGGGCGCTTGTCGGCAGGCGCGAAGAGGGTCGCCCAGTACCGGTCGGGATCGCCCTCGCGGAGCACCGACTCGCAATGGGAGAAGTTGAAGGCGTCTGGTACGGCGTCTCGCTCGGCCAAGGCGCAGCCTCGTGGTTAGAGCGTTTTCGAGTGAGGTGGATCCGGCTCACGTCAAGAAAACGCGTTACAGCGAAGACGAGAGCTGATCCCACCTGAGGGAAAACAGCTCTATTCGACCGCGATCAGGGCGGCGGCGACCTTGCGGTTCTCGGCCACGAGCACGTTGTAGGTGCGCGCCGCAGCGCCCGTCTGCATCACATCGACCCCGAACCCTGCCTCGCGGAGCCGCTGGCGCAGATCGGGGGGAAAGCCCGCGATGTCGGCCCCCGTGCCGACGAGAAGGATCTCGATGCCCTCGGCCTCGGCCAGCACGGGCGCGAAGGCCTCGTTGCTGAACTCCGCAGGGCGTGTCACGCCCCAGGCCATGATGCCCGAAGGCAGCGCCAGGATCGACCCACGATGGGACATGTCGGCGAAGCGAAAGCCGCCGTTGCCATAGGCATCGATCTGGTGGTGGCCGGGAACGAAGCCCTCGTAGCGACGGCCGCCGCTCATGACCTATTCCGCGGGCGCCGGAGCTTGGCCCTTGGCGGCGGCGGCCTGCTCGCCGCGAGCCTGAAGGCCAAGATAGATCAGGATCGGAACGGCGATGAAGATCGTCGAATAGGTGCCGACGACCACCCCGAACAGGATCGAGAGGCTGAATCCGCGCAGCACCTCGCCACCGAAGATATAGAGAGCGAGCGTCGCGAAGAACGTGGTGGCGGCCACGATGATGGTGCGTGACACCGTGGCGTTCACGGACTGGTCGAGCAGCTCTTTAATGGGCATGCGCTTGTAGCGCCGCATCATGTCGCGGATGCGGTCGTAGATCACCACGGTGTCGTTCAGCGAATAGCCCATGATGGTGAGGATGGCGGCAACCGCCGTGAGGTCGAACTCGAGTTGCAAGACCGAGTAGAGGCCGATCACGAGCACGATGTCGTGGAGCGTCGTCACCGTGGCCCCCACCGCGAACTGCCATTCGAAGCGGAACCACAGATAGGCGAGGATCATGAACAGGCCGAGCACGAGTGCCAGGATCGATTGCTGGACGAGCTCGCCCGACACGCTCGGACCCACGACCTCAACCCGGCGGATGGTGTAGTTCGCGCCGATGGCCTCGCGGACGCGCTCGATTACCGCCGTACCGCCTTCTGCGGAGGCGCCGATGCGGATGAGAAGCTCGGTGTTGGAGCCGAACTCCTGGATCTGAACCTCTCCGAGGTTCAACGCCCCGACCGCCGTCCGGGTCGCCGCGACGTCCGCCGGCCCCGCCGTCGACTGGACCTCGATGAGCGTTCCGCCCTTGAAATCGATGCCCACGTTGAGACCGATGGTCAGGAAGGCGAGAACGCTGATCAGCGAGAGCACGGCCGAGAACGGGAAGGCCCAGTGTCTCAGACGCATGAAGCCGATGTGAAAGGTCTCGGGGATGTAGCTGACGAGAGGCACGGGGTGCGTCCTGATCGTTGGGCCGTCTGCACGGAGACGGCTCCGGTTACTTCTTGGCGACCGGGGCCCCTCGTGAGAGCCCGTCCGGTCCCCTGCGCGCGTCGCTGCGTTAGATCGGGATCGCCGCCGGGCGGCGTTGGCGCACCCACACGCCGATGATGAGGCGGGTGAAGGTGAAAGCCGTGAACGCCGTCGTGATGATGCCGATGATGAAAGTGATCGCGAATCCGCGAACCGGCCCCGATCCACCGAAGAGGAGGAGCATGAGGGCCGTGAAGAAGGCTGTGGCGTTCGCATCCATGATCGTGCCGAGCGCGAAGGAGAACCCCTTGTCGATGGCGACCACGGGTGACTGTCCGAGCCGGGCCTCGTCGCGGATGCGCTCGAAGATGACCACGTTCGAGTCCACCGCCATGCCGATGGTCAAAATGATGCCTGCGATGCCCGGAAGCGTCAGCGTGGCGCCGAGCGCCGATTGGATACCGAACAGCATCAGGACGTTGACGGCGAGCGCCAAGACGGCGAACAGGCCGAAAAGACCGTAGACCGCGACCATGAAGACGGCCACGAGAGCCGTACCGACCATACCGGCGAGGAGTCCGGACTGGATCGAGTCGGCGCCGAGGCTCGGGCCCACCGTTCGGACCTCCGCGATGTTGAGTTTGGCCGGGAGCGCGCCGGCCCGCAGCAGAACCGAGAGGTTGGTGGCTTGCTCGACCGTGAACCGACCCGAAATCTGCCCGGAGCCGCCGGTGATCGGCGAGAGGATGCGCGGTGCCGAGATCACCTCGTTGTCGAGCACGATCGCGAGCGGCCGGCCGACATTCTCGGTCGTGGCCTGTCCGAAGCGCTGGGCGCCGCGGATATTGAACCTGAAATTGACGATGGGCTCGTTGGTCTGCTGGTCGAAGCCTGCTTGCGCATCGATGAGGTCTCCGCCCTCAACGATGACGCGGCGCTCCACGGGCACGCGTTGACCACCGGAATCACGCGAGGGCAGGAGATCCACATCGCCCACGCTTTCGTTGGCGAGGAGGCGGAATTCGAGCTTGGCGGTCTTGCCGAGGATCTCGATGAGCTGGTTGGGGTTCTGGAGGCCCGGCACCTGGACGAGGATGCGGCCCGGCCCCTGCCTCTGGATCAGCGGCTCGGTCGTGCCGAACTGGTCCACGCGCCGACGGATGACTTCGAGGGCCTGCTCGGCCGCCCGGCGCGTCCGGTCGGCGACGCCCGCATCGGTGTAGTTGAGCTGGACAAGGCCGTCGGGGCTGACGGCGACGTCAACGTCCGTCGCACCCGTCTGCCCGAGCGCCGGGTTGTTGAGCGGCAGGGAGAGCTCGCGCAGTTTCGGAAGCGCCCGGTCGCGATCGGCCGCGTCGGCGATGCGGACCTGAACTCCGCGCGCCGTGGTCTGGATGCCACCCTGGATGGAGATCCGATTCTCGCGCAGAACCCGGCGCACGTCGTCGCGAAGCTGCGTCACGAGCCCTCGGATGAGGTCCGGTTGATCGACTTCGAGCAGGACGTGGGAGCCGCCCTGCAGGTCGAGGCCGAGCGGCATCGCCTTGGTGGGGATGATCCAGGAAGGCACCCAGCGCGGAACCGCGCTCTCGAGCGCTGCCCGCTGGCTTGCCGACAGAAGGTTTGGGAAACCGAGGAGCAAGCCGTAAAGGACAATGGCGAGGATCGCGAGGATCTTGGTGTTTGAAAAACGGAGCATGGATTGAACCTCTGCCGACGCGCCTGATGCCCGCGTCAGGCCTTGACGGGCTCGCCCTTGGTGCGAACGTCCGCAATCATCGTGCGCGCCACCTTCACCCGCACGCCGTCGGCGATCTCCACGTCGATATCGGGGGTGTCGTCCGTCACCTTGGTGACCTTGCCGACGATGCCGCCGGATGTCACGATCGTATCACCGCGGCGCACGTTCTTCAGCATCTCCTGGTGCTCCTTCGTCCGGCGCTGCTGCGGCCGGATGATCAGGAACCACATGATGACGAAGATCAGGACGAAGGGGACGAGTTGGAGGAAAACGTCTCCCCCGCCGGCGGGGGCCCCTTGCGCGTAGGCGGGCGTGATCAAGCGGCGCTCCATGAGGTATGGCGCGAACCGGGTGTCGGGCGCGCGCTGGGATAGAAATCTTGGATCGGGGGCATCTAAACCATGGCCCCGGTGAAATCAACGAAGCGGAAGCCGGTCCAATGGCCGCTGCCCAGGGTTTTCGGGTCCGCGACGGCGGCAAGGCAGTGCCGGGCCACGACGCCCGCCATGGACCGCCGCCCGCTTCCGCGATACGAGCGGGGCCCATGCCGCCCGATCCCACATCCACCTTGCCCGACGCGCTCGCGGTTCTCGCCCGCATCGCCGATGCTCTGGAGCGCCTCGCGCCCAGGGCCATCGACACACCAGACCTTGCCGCGGCCGACGCCTTCGTGTGGCATGCCGCCGGCCGGCGGCTTTCCCCCGTGCCTCGCGTCAACCGGGTCGAGATCACGCTCCTCAGGGGCATCGACCGGGTGCGGGACACGCTCCAGGAGAACACGGAACGCTTCGCGCGGGGGCTGCCCGCCAACAACGCCCTCCTCTGGGGCGCGAGGGGCATGGGGAAGTCCTCTCTCGTGAAGGCGGTGCATGCGGAGATCAACCGGACCCTTGCCCCGGAGCGCGCCCGCCCCCTCAAGCTCATCGAGATCCACCGGGAGGACATCGAGACCCTGCCCGACCTCATGACCCTCCTCCGGGCGGATCCGCACCGTTTCGTGGTGTTCTGCGACGACCTCTCCTTCGACGCGGACGACACCTCCTACAAGTCCCTGAAGGCGGTGCTGGAGGGCGGGATCGAGGGGCGCCCCGACAATGTGATCTTCTACGCCACCTCCAACCGCCGCCACCTCTTGCCCCGCGACATGATGGAGAACGAGCGCTCGACGGCGATCAACCCCGGCGAGGCCGTTGAGGAAAAGGTGTCCCTGTCGGACCGGTTCGGGCTCTGGCTCGGCTTCCACAAATGCAGCCAGGACGAATACCTCGACATGGTCTACGCCTATGTGGACCACCTTGGCCTCGAGGCGGACCGGACGGCCGTCCGGGCCGAGGCCCTCGAATGGTCCACCACCCGCGGGGCGCGGTCGGGACGCACCGCGTGGCAATACATCCAGGATCTCGCGGGCCGGCTGGGGCAACGGATCGGCGGGTAGTCCCTCTCCCCGGACCGAGAGGGATGATCACACCAAGCGGCTCTGCTCCAGCGCCGCCGCGATGAAGCCCCGGAACAGCGGGTGCGGCTCGAACGGGCGTGACTTCAGCTCCGGGTGGAACTGGACGCCGATGAACCAGGGATGGTCCTCGTATTCCACGATCTCCGGCAGAAGCCCGTCCGGGGAGACCCCGGAGAAGCGCAGGCCGTGATGCTCGAGGCGCTCCCGGTACTCCATGTTGACTTCGTAGCGGTGGCGGTGGCGCTCGGTGATCTCGGTGCCGCCATAGACCTCGGCGACCCGGGAGCCCGGCGCGAGCTTCGCCTGATAGGAGCCGAGCCGCATGGTGCCGCCGAGATCGCCGCCCGAAAGGCGCCGCTCGAGCTCGTTGCCCCGCAGCCACTCCGTGAGGAGACCCACGACCGGCTCGGGCGTCGGGCCGAACTCGGTCGAGCTCGCCTCCTCGATGCCGGCAAGCGAGCGCGTCGCCTCGATCACGGCCATCTGCATCCCGAAGCAGATCCCGAAATAGGGGATCTTGCGCTCGCGGGCGTAGCGCACCGCCTGGATCTTGCCCTCGGCGCCACGCTGGCCGAAGCCGCCCGGCACGAGAATTCCGTGAACCCCTTCGAGGAACGGCGCCGGATCCTCGCGCTCGAAGATTTCGCTCTCGATCCAGTCGAGGTTCACCTTCACGCGGTTGGCGATGCCGCCGTGGTGGAGGGCCTCGATGAGGGATTTGTAGGCGTCGAGAAGACCCGTGTACTTGCCCACGACCGCAATCGTGACCTCGCCCTCGGGATTCTTGACCCGGCCCGAAATGGTCTCCCAGCGGGAGAGATCGGGGGCGGGCGCGTTCTCGACCCCGAAGGCGGCCAGCACCTCGTGGTCGAGGCCCGCCGCGTGGTAGGTGAGCGGCACGTCGTAGATCGAGGGCGCATCGCGGGCCTCCACGACAGCCGATTCGCGCACGTTGCAGAAGAGGCCGAGCTTGCGGCGCTCCTCTCTCGGGATCTCGCGGTCCGTCCGGCAGAGCAGGATGTCGGGCTGGATGCCGATGGAGCGCAGCTCCGCGACCGAGTGCTGGGTCGGCTTCGTCTTCAACTCGCCCGCAGACGGGATGTAGGGCAGCAGCGTGAGATGGACGTAGACGCACTGCCCCCGGGGCAAGTCGTTGCCAACTTGGCGGATCGCCTCGAAGAAGGGCAGGCCCTCGATGTCGCCCACGGTGCCACCGATCTCGACGAGCACGAAATCGAAACCCTCGTTGCCGGTGAGAACGAAGTCCTTGATGGCGTTCGTGACGTGCGGGATCACCTGGATGGTGGCGCCGAGATAATCGCCCCGCCGCTCCTTGGTGATGATGTCGAGGTAGATGCGGCCCGTGGTGATGTTGTCGGCCCGGCTCGCCGGCACGCCGGTGAAGCGCTCATAATGGCCGAGATCGAGGTCCGTCTCGGCCCCGTCGTCGGTGACGAACACCTCGCCGTGCTGGTAAGGGCTCATGGTCCCCGGATCGACGTTGAGATAGGGGTCGAGCTTGCGCAGGCGCACTTTGTAGCCCCGCGCCTGAAGCAGCGCGCCGAGCGCCGCCGAGGCCAGTCCCTTGCCGAGCGACGACACCACGCCGCCGGTGATGAAGATATAGCGGGTCATTCCGTCACCCTGCCGATCGAGCCTGCATCGAGGGTGACCTCCAAGCCGCCGGTAAAAGCCACACGCGTCATGGACCTCGATGCATAATGAAGCCGCCTCGATTTGCAAATCGCCAATCGCGGGGCCGATTCCGTGTCCACAAAAGAAGAGGGCCGGAGATCCGGCCCTGATCGAAGCGTCCCGTTTGCGATCGGACTATTGCTGCGGCACCTGAGGCGCCGCGGGGGCCGCCGGCGCAGCCGGTGCCGGAGCGGCAGGCTGGTCGCCTTGCATGCGCTGCAACTGCTCCAGAACGCCGGGTCCCTGACCCGCCGGGGCCGGCTGGCCCGCAGGAGCGCCCGGCGCCGCATTGTCGAAGATCGAGCGCGGCGCGCGGTTGTAGCCCGCCATCATGCTCAGCCCCAGGCTCGTCAGGAAGAACAGGCCCGCGAGAATAGCGGTGGTCTTCGTGAGCGCATTGGCCTGGCCGCGGCCGGTCATGAAGCCGGAGATGCCGCCCCCGCCCCCGCCGCCGAGTCCCAAGCCCCCGCCCTCCGAGCGCTGCAGCAGCACGACGCCGATGAGCGCGAGCACGATCAGCAGGTGGATGATGATGAGAACGGTGTCCATGGATTCCAAAAACCTCAAGCAGCCGAGCCCAGGGGCCGCGGCCGCTCGCGCCATCGTGTCAGGGGCGCGCCTTAGCATAGGTGTGTTCGAGATCAAAGGGCCGCAAGCCCGTGCCCCATGCGGCACCCCCGTGCATGGCGCACGGTGTTGGGCTGCAGGCTGCGGCTAAGCCTTGTAGGCCGCCGCGATGCCGAGGAAATCGGCGGCCACGAGGCTCGCCCCTCCCACGAGAGCGCCGTCCACGTTGGCGACGCCCATGAGTTCGGCGGCGTTCGAGGGCTTGACGGAGCCGCCGTAGAGGATCCGGACCCGGTTCCGCTCCTCCCCGCCGACCAGCCCTCCGAGTTCCGAGCGGATGAGCGCATGGACCTCGGCGACATCCTCGGCCGTGGGGGTGAGCCCCGTTCCGATCGCCCAGACGGGCTCGTAGGCGACGACAAGGGTCTGGGCCGTCGAGCCCTCGGGGATCGAGCCGTTGAGCTGCTCGCGGACGACGTCAAGGGTTCGGCCGCCCTCCCGCTCCTCCCGGGTTTCGCCGACGCAGACGATGGCCGTGAGGCCGGCCCGGCGGGCTGCTTCGGCCTTCGCCCGCACATCGGCGTCCCGCTCTGCATGGTACTGGCGTCGTTCCGAATGGCCGACGATCACGAAGGTCGCCCCCGCATCGGCCAGCATCTCGGCCGAGAGATCGCCCGTGTAGGCGCCCGATGCCTTGGCGTGGCAATCCTGCCCCCCGACCGCGACCGTGCCGCCCGTCGCCTCCTGCGCGAAGGCGGAGATCAGGGTCGCGGGGGGGCAGACCAGGAGATCGACCCTGCCGCGGAGATCGGGCGTGATGCCGGCGCCGACGGCGCGGAGCACGTCGACCGAGGCGCGAAGGCCGTTCATTTTCCAGTTGCCCGCGACCAGCGGGCGCGGCCGTTCGACGCTCATGGGGTCTCCTCGATGGATTGAAAGGCTCAGGGTCGAGCTCGTGCGGCTGAGGTAGCAGAGCGCCGCAACCCGTCAACCGGGCCGGGGAGGCCCTTGCTACGCATATGGATGCGGGCCCTCACCGCTTTGTGCACCGCGCCGGCGTCGTCGCAAGCCCGGTTTCGCCGTGCCGGCCTTTCCCCCGGAGCCGTGATCGGCTATCGGCGGGCATCGGTTACGGTTGAACGGGTCCAGTATGCTTCGAGGAATCCGCAGGGCAGGTCAGAGCCTGGTCGGCAAGATCATCGCCACGGCTTTGTTCGTGATCCTGATTCTTAGCTTCGCGATCTGGGGCATCGGCGACATCTTCCGCGGCGGTCCGCAGAACAACGTCGCCCGCGTGGGAGACACCGATATCGGCGTCGAGCAGTTCCGCACCGCCTACCAGAACGAATTGCAGCGCCTCAACCGCCAGTTCGGGCGGAGCATCACGCCCGAGCAGGCGCGCGCTTTCGGGATCGACCAGCAGGTGTTGAATCGCCTCGTCACCGAGGCGGTGTTCGACCAGCGCACGAAGGCGCTGGGCTTGAGCGCCAGCGATGCCCTCGTGATCCGCTCCATCACCGAGGAGCCCAGCTTCCAGGGCCCCAACGGGGCTTTCGACCGGGCACGCTTCGAGCAGGTGCTGCGAGACAACAATCTCTCCGAGGGCGGCTTCGTCCTTCAGCAGCGGCAGTCCGTCACCCGGACGCATCTCGCCGAAGCCGTTGCGGGGAACCTCCCGGTCCCGCTCGCGGCTCGCGAGGCGGTCCAACGCTACGGCGCGGAACGCCGCAACGCCGGCTACCTGATCCTGCCTGCCGCCGCGGCCGGCGAGATCCCGGCCCCAAGTGCCGAGCAGATCCAGGGCTTCTACAACGACCGGAAGGGATCCTTCAGCGCGCCGGAATACCGGGCCATCAACGTGATCGCGATCAATCCCGCGAGCATCGCGAAGCCCGAGGCGGTGGCCGACGCGGATGCGCGCCAGCGCTACGAACAGGCCAAGGCCCGCTTCGGCAGCCCCGAGCGCCGCACGGTGCAGCAGATCGTGTTTCCCTCGGCTGCAGAAGCGGAAGCCGCGTTCAAGCGCATCCAGGAGGGTGCCACCTTCGAGAGCATCGCGACGGAGCGGAACATCGCGCCTGCCGACCTCGAACTCGGGACCTTCACCAAGGCCGAACTCCTCGACCCATTGGTGGCCGACGCCGCCTTCTCGCTCCAGCAAGGCGCCGTGAGCGGCCCCGTCGAGGGCCGCTTCGGGACCGTGCTGGTGCGCGTGACCACGGTGCAGCCCGAGGCCGTTCGCCCCTTCGAGGAGGTCGTTGGCGAGATCCGGCGTGAGATCGCCTCCGAGCGTTCCCGTCAGGAGGTCGAGACGCTACACGACCAGATCGAGGACATGCGCGCGAGCGCCCGACCCCTCGCGGAGATCGCCAAGGAGAAGAACGTTCCCCTGATCCAGATCCCGGCGGTCAGCCGGGCGGGCGCCGACAAGGGCGGCAACCCGGTCGCCACGCTGCCCGAGCGCGAGGCGCTTCTCGCCGCCGCCTTCGCATCGGATATCGGGGTCGACAACGAGGCGCTGCGCAGCCGGAGCAACGGCTATGTGTGGTTCGACGTGACGGGCATCGAGCCGGCGCGGGAGCGCCCCCTCGACGAGGTGCGCACCGACGTGGAGCGCCAATGGCGCGAGGACGAGGTCTCCCGCCGCCTCGCCGAGCGGGCCGGCGCCCTCGTGGACCGGCTCAATGCCGGCGAGGCGATCGAGGCCGTCGCGGCCGATGCCGGCGCGCCGGCGAAAACCGCTGCGGATCTCGCCCGCCGCCAGCCGAAGGACGACCTTCCCGCCGACGCCGTGAACCGTGTCTTCGCGACCCCCGTGGGCAAGGCCGGCAGCGTCGCGACGGGCGCGGAATCCCGCGCGGTCTTCAAGGTTACGGCCGCCACCGTCCCGCCGCTCGTGACCACGACCGAGGAGGCCCAGCGAGTCGAGGAGCAATTGCGCGTCGCCATGAGCGACGACCTCCTGGGGCAATTCATCGCCGAAGCCCAGAAGACCATAAGCGTCACGGTGAACCAGCAGGCGCTTCGCCAAGTGGTCGGCGGCGACATCTAGACGTCCGCCCGGCCGCGCCATGCTGGTCACTCCCGACTTCGACGCCTTCTCTCGTACCTATCTCGCCGGCGAGGCCGGCGTCTTGCGCATGACGCTCGTCGGCGACCTCCTCACCCCCGTGGCGGCCTATCTCAAGCTCCGCACCGGGCGGCGCGGGGCGGCCTTCCTGCTCGAATCCGTGGAGGGCGGCGCTGTCCGGGGCCGGTATTCCATGATCGGCCTCGACCCGGATCTCGTCTGGCGCTGCCAGGACGGCCGGGCGAGCCTCGACCGCCGCGCCCTCGACCGGGAGGGCCGCTTCGTCCCGGACGACCGCCCGCCGCTCGAGAGCCTGCGGGCGCTCATCGCCGAGAGCGCCCTGCCCCTCACCAAGGATCTCCCGCCCATGGCGGCGGGCCTCTTCGGCTATCTCGGCTACGACATGGTCCGGGAGATGGAGCGGTTGCCTGCACCGAACCCGGATGCGCTCGGCGTTCCCGACGCCATTCTGGTGCGCCCCACCGTGATGGTCGTGTTCGACGCCGTGCGCGACGAGATCTCCCTCATCACGCCGGTGCGCCCCCAAACCGGGACGTCCGCGAAGGCAGCCTACGAGACGGCGTTGGCCCGGCTCGAAAACGTCGCCTTCGCCCTCGAGCGGCCCCTTCCCTTCGACGATCGCACCGATCCGACCGCGATCACCTTCGAGCCGCCGGTCTCCAACACCACGCCGGAGGAATACGAGGCCATGGTGGCGCGGGCGAAGGACTACATCCGCGCCGGCGACATCTTTCAGGTGGTGCTCTCGCAGCGGTTCGAGACGCCATTCCCGCTACCTGCCTTCGCGCTGTACCGGTCGCTCCGCCGCGTGAACCCGGCGCCCTTCCTCTGCTACCTGGATTTCGAGGATTTCCAGATCGTCTGCTCATCGCCGGAAATCCTGGTGCGGGTGCGGGACGGGGAGGTCACGATGCGCCCCATTGCGGGCACCCGGCCCCGGGGGGCGACGTCGGCCGAGGACCGGGCCCATGCCGAAAGCCTCCTCGCCGACCCGAAGGAGCGCGCCGAGCACCTCATGCTCCTCGACCTTGGCCGCAACGATGTCGGCCGGGTGTCGGAGATCGGGTCCGTGCGGGTCACGGACAGCTTCTTCCTCGAGTACTACAGCCACGTCATGCACATCGTCTCGAACGTGGAGGGGCGCCTTGCGTCCCGGTTCGACGCCCTCGATGCGCTGGTCGCCGGCTTTCCGGCCGGCACGGTCTCTGGCGCCCCGAAGGTGCGGGCCATGGAGATCATCGACGAGCTCGAACGGGACAAGCGCGGGCCTTATGCGGGCTGCATCGGCTATTTCGGAGCGGACGGGCAGATGGACACCTGCATCGTGCTCAGGACGGCGGTCGTGAAGGACGGCCGCATGGCGGTCCAGGCCGGGGCCGGGATCGTGTTCGATTCGAACCCCGTCTCCGAGCAGCAGGAATGCGTCAACAAGGCCCAGGCCCTCTTCCGCGCCGCCGAGGAAGCCGTGCGGTTCGCGAGCCGGGCGCGGTTCGGGCAGTAGGCCACGCCTGGCGAAGGGTGGGCCGGGCCGCGCGCTTGACCTGCTTGTTCCCATCGGCAAAGTCGCGGGCCATGACCCGCGTTCTCGTCGTCGACAATTACGACAGCTTCACCTGGAATCTCGTCCACCTGATCGGCCCCCTGGTCTCATCGGTCGAGGTCGTGCGCAACGATGCCACGACCCCGGAGGCTATCCTGACCGAGCGGCCGGATGCGGTGGTGCTGTCGCCCGGTCCCTGCACCCCGAACGAAGCCGGAATTTGCCTCGATTTCGTCCGCAAGGCCGGATCGGAGCTGCCGATCTTCGGGGTCTGCCTCGGGCTCCAAACCATCGGGCAGGTCTATGGCGGCACGGTCGTGCGGGCGCCCTCACCCATGCACGGCAAGGTCTCGGAGGTCGAGCATCGCGGGCAGACGGTGTTTCGCGGCATCAACGGTCCTCTGAAGGCGACCCGCTACCACTCACTGGTGGTGGACCGGGATACCTGCCCGGCGGACCTCGCCGTCACGGCGGAAACCCGTGACGGGATCATCATGGGCCTCTCGCATCGCAACCTTCCGGTTCACGGGGTGCAGTTCCACCCGGAGAGCATCCTGTCGGACCACGGCACCACCATCATGCAAAATTTCTTCGACCTGGCGGCGGAGTGGAACCGGCGGGGCCGGGATCGCGAACCGTCGCCCGCGCATTGAGCGCCGTTAAGCGGCATCGTGACAACCGCTACCGGCTTTGCATGGGAGCCCGGCCCTCGCGCCAGCACCCTCCACCATCGTGACAACCCCTGCCTGTCGGTGCATTGGAGTTCGCCGCCCGGGCAACACCGCCCTCCACCATCGTGACAAGCTGCGCGTCGCCGTGCATTGAAGGCCCATGGACTCGTTCAAGCCCTATCTCGCCAAGGTCGCCACCGGCGCGTCGCTGACGCGCGAGGAGGCTCGCACCGCCTTCGACGACCTCCTTTCCGGCGAGGTGACGCCGGCTCAAGGAGGCGCCTTCCTGATGGCCCTGCGCGTGCGGGGCGAGGCAGTCGACGAGATCATCGGTGCCGTCACGGCCATGCGCGGCCGCATGACCCGGGTCAACGCGCCCCCGGAGGCCATCGACATCGTCGGCACGGGCGGGGATCATTCGGGCAGCTACAACATCTCGACGCTCGCCTCGATGATCGTGGCGGGATGCGGGATCCGGGTCGCCAAACACGGCAACCGCGCGGCCTCATCGCGCTCCGGCGCCGCGGACGTGCTGACCGCGCTCGGCGTCAAGATCGGCCTCGACCCTGCCGCCCTGGAGCGCTGCCTCGCCGAGGCGGGCCTTTGTTTCATGTTCGCGCAATCCCACCACGCCTCCATGCGCCACGTGGCGCCCGTGCGCGTGGAGCTCGGGACCCGGACCCTCTTCAACCTGCTTGGTCCCCTGTCCAATCCGGCCGGTGTCCGCCGTCAGCTTCTTGGCGTGTTCTCAGAGGTTTGGCTCGAACCCCTCACGCAGGTTCTGAAGGAGCTCGGCACCGAGAGGGTTTGGACGGTGCATGGCTCGGACGGTCTCGACGAGATCACCACGACCGGGCCGACCCACGTGGTGGCGCTGGAGAACGGGGCGATCCGCCGCTTCACGGTGACGCCCGACGAGGTGGGCCTGACGACCGCGCAGCCCGAGGATCTGAAGGGCGCCGACCCCGAGCACAACGCCGCCGAACTGCGCCGGGTGCTGGCGGGCGAGCGCACCCCCTACCGCGATATCGCGGTGCTGAACGCCGCCGCAGCCCTCGTGGTGGCGGGCGAGGCCGCGAACCTGCGGGACGGCGTGGACCGTGCCGCGCAATCGGTCGACAGTGGCGCCGCCCGGGGCGTGCTGGAGCGGCTGATCCGGGCCTCGAACGCGTAACCCGATGAGCGACGTTCTCGCCCACATCGAAGCCTATAAGCGCCGGGAGATCGAGGCTGCGAAAGCCGCCATCCCGATGGCGGAGATCGAGCGCCGGGCGCTGGCTGCTCCGCCGCCCCGGGCTTTCGCGCAGGCCGTCGCGATGCATCTGAGCCAGGGCCGGCCGGCGCTCATCGCCGAGGTCAAGAAGGCGAGCCCCTCGAAGGGTCTGATCCGGGCCGATTTCGATCCGCCCGCGCTCGCGCGTGCCTATGCGGAAGGCGGCGCGAGCTGCCTCTCCGTGCTCACAGACGAGCCCTCCTTCCAGGGCCGGCCCGAATATCTCGTTGCGGCCCGCGAGTCCTCCGGTCTGCCGGCGCTTCGCAAGGATTTCCTCTTCGAGCCCTATCAGGTCTTCGAGGCCCGTGCCTGGGGCGCCGATTGCATCCTCGTCATCATGGCGAGCGTCACGGATGCCGAGGCGGTGGCCCTCGTCGACACCGCGCATCGGCTCGGCATGGATGTTCTCGTCGAGGTACACGATCGTCAGGAGCTGGAACGCGCTCTGCCGCTTGGCACGAAGCTCGTCGGCATCAACAACCGGAACCTTCGGACGTTCGAAGTGTCCCTCGGGGTGAGCGAGGAGCTCTCTCCGATGATCCCGGGCGACCGCATCGCCGTGGGCGAGAGCGGTATCGCGACAAAGGCCGACATCGACCGCCTCACCGAGGCCGGCATACGCACCTTTCTCGTCGGCGAGAGCCTGATGCGGCAGGCGGATGTCGCATCCGCAACCCGGCGCCTCCTGTTCGGAGATGCGGCATGAGCGGACTTACCCATATCGACGCCACGGGCGCGGCCAACATGGTGGACGTGTCCGAGAAGGAGGTCACGACCCGAACGGCGCTCGCCGAGGGCCTGGTCGTGATGCGGCCCGAGACCGTGGCGCTCATCCGCCAGGGCGACGCCAAGAAGGGCGACGTGCTCGGCACCGCGCGGCTCGCCGGCATCATGGCCGCGAAGCGCACTCACGAGCTCATCCCCTTGTGCCATCCCCTCCTCCTCTCGAAGGTGCGGGTGGATTGCGAACTCGACGAGGCGCTGCCTGGCGTTCGCGTCACCGCTGAGGTGAAGATCGCAGGGCAGACCGGCGTCGAGATGGAGGCGCTCACCGCCGTGACGGTCGCGTGCCTCACGGTCTACGACATGGTGAAGGCGGCCGACCGGGATATGCGCATCGAAGGCGTGCGGCTTCTCATGAAGAGCGGCGGTCGCTCGGGCACCTATCGCGCGCCGGCTCCTTGATCTCTCGCGTGGCACCATCCGAGGCTGCGATGACTTCGATCCCAGTCGACGACCTCCCGGGAATGTCGCCGGATCGAGCACGATTCCGAAAAGTTGGAGATCTTTCGGATGAAGATCTTGCGATCTCTAGCGCCGAGGCGATGCCATGAGCCTGATCCCAGTCGAGGACGCCCTGAGCCGCATGCTCGCCGGCATCGAGCGGCCGGTGGGGGCGGAACGGGTCCCGCTCGCGGCTTGCGCGGGTCGGACCCTCGCGGAGGATGTCGCTGCGCTGCGGGATCAGCCGCCCTTCCGGGCATCAGCCATGGACGGCTATGCGGTGCGGGTCGCGGATGTCACGGCCGCGCCGGCGGTGCTGAAGGTCGTCGGTACGAGTGCGGCGGGGCATCGCTTCGCGGGCTTCCTCGGATCTGGGGAAGCGGTGCGGATCTTTACCGGCGCACCGGTCCCGGAGGGCGCGGACGCCATTGTGATCCAGGAGGATACGGAGGTCGACGGGGAATCCGTCACGGTCAGGGAGGCTCCGGATCCGGGTCAGTGGATCCGGCCCGCGGGCCTCGACTTCCGCTCCGGCGCCCCGGGACTCCGGGCCGGAGAGCGGCTCGACGCCGGGCGACTGGCACTTGCGGCCGCCATGGGTCAGGCGCGCCTTCCCGTTCGGCGACGCCCCAAGGTCGCAATCCTCGCGACGGGCGATGAACTCGTGGCGCCCGGCGAAGCGGCCGGACCGGACCAGATCGTCGCCTCGAACCCCTTCGCGGTGTCGGCCCTGGCCGAGCGGGCCGGCGGCGACGTTCTCGATCTCGGCATCGCCCGGGACACCTTCGAGGCCTTGGAGGAGCGGCTCCTTGCTGCCCGCGACGCCGAGGCCGATCTTCTCGTCACCCTCGGGGGTGCCTCGGTCGGCGACCACGACCTCGTCCAGTCGGCTCTCGCCCGCCAAGGCATGATTCTCGATTTCTGGCGCGTGGCCCTGCGCCCCGGTAAGCCTCTGATGTATGGACGGCTCGGAGCCATGTCCCTCCTCGGTCTGCCCGGAAACCCAGTTTCCTCAGTGGTTTGCGCTATTCTCTTCATGGTTCCTGCGATCCGCGCTCTCCAAGGCGATCCCGCCGCGGGGGCCGATCCCACTGAAGCCGCCATCCTCGGCTGCGATCTGCCCGAGAACGACCGCCGGCAGGATTACATGCGGGCCGCGCTTGTGGTCTCGCCAAACGGACCTCCGGTCGCGACGCCGTTTCGGAAGCAGGATTCCTCCATGCTGAGCGTCCTCGTGCAGGCCCAAGCGCTCGTGGTTCGGGCACCCCGGGCTCCGGCGGCACAGGCTGGCGACCCCTGCCGAATCATCAGGCTGGATCGGTTTTCGTGAGTTTTTTCGCTCCCCTTTCTGGGGACAGGAGCCAACGTTCCGTTAACCACGTTGTCTCCCGACGCCCGCATCGTCTAAAGAGGGCGAGTGCGGCCCGGCCCGCCTCACAACGGTAGAGAGTTCATCGTGCTGTCTCGATTTGGGATCGAAGCGTCTCAGGCGACTCAATACATCGTCGCTTTCGTGGTCATCCTGGCCCTCTTGGGTCTGTTCGGGTTGGTCCTGCGCCGCCTGACCAGCGCCCGCCTGATGCTGCCCGGCCAGGACCGCGGCCGCTCCCGGCAGCCGCGTCTCGGCGTCGTGGACATCTACGACCTCGACCGGCAGCGGCAGCTCATCCTCCTGCGGCGCGACAACGTCGAGCACCTGCTCCTCATCGGCGGGCCGAACGACGTGGTGATCGAAACCAACATCGTCCGCGTCCAGCCCGCCCGCAATTCGGCCTCGCCAGCCGAAGCCGGCGCCGAGCGGGCCGAGCCCATCTTCGAACCGGTCGCGCCGGTTCGTCCGACGGTCGAGCCGGCGGCCCGGCCCGCGCTCGACTCGGTGACCGCTCGCCTTGCAGCGGTGGCAAGGCCCTCAGAAAAGGCTTTGGAAAGACCGGCGGAACGACCCTCCGAGCTTTCCGACGCCGCCGAGGAACTAAGCCCCGTGGGCGCCATCCCGCCGACGCCCACGCCGGCGCGGTCCGAGCCGCTCCTGAAGCCCGACACCGTCACCATCGCGCCCGTGCCCGGGCCCGCTCCGCTGCGTGCGCCGCCCCCACGGCCGGAGCCCCGCGCTGCCCCCGCGCCCACGCCGATCCGCCCCCGCCCGCCCGAGCCGCCGGCTCCGGCCCGGCCCCAGCCTGAACCTTCGACCGCGCCGGTGCGGACACCTGTGGCGGCCCCGCCGGCGGGCGCCCCGCGCGATGCCCGGGGCCCCGATGCCGCTCTCCTCAACGACATGGCGCGACAGCTCGAAGAGGCGCTGCGGCGCCCCGCGACGCCCGTCGGCGCACCTTCTGGCGTACCGGCCGTGCCGGGGACGCCGCTCCCGAGAGCTTCGGAACCCAAGCGCGATGGACCCCAGCCGCCCCTGCGCACCACCATATCGCCGGAACCCCCGAGGCCGGTCCCTCCACCGCCCTTCGCGACCGCTCCCCTGACGACGCTGCCTCTGCCAACGCCGCCCGTTGCGCCCGTGCCAGCGGCCGCGACACCACCCGCACCCCAGCCCGTGCCGGTGCCTGGTGCATCCAACGGCGACGACGGGCCCAAGGCTCAGGAGTCGCCGGCCAGCCCGGAAGCGCCGCCCGCTCCACCGGCCCCCGCTCCGGCCCGGGCCGCGCCCGACCCGTTTTCCGTCGAGGACATCGAGGCCGAGTTCGCACGCCTTCTCGGCCGCCCCACCGACAAGACCTGATCGGTGCCGAAACGCGACCGGCGCTGAAACCTGACGGGCGCCAAGCCAAAGAACCCAATCGGCCAAAAAGAAAAGGGCCCCGAGAGGGGCCCTTCATGGTCTGGATCTGTGGCCTTGTCAGTCGTCCCGGTAGACCCGCTCGTTCCGCTCGTGGCGCTCCTGCGCCTCGAGGGAAAGGGTCGCGATGGGGCGGGCTTCAAGGCGCTTGAGGGAGATCGGATCGCCGGTCTCCTCGCAATAGCCGTAGGAGCCGTCCTCGATGCGGGCGAGCGCCGCATCGATCTTCGAGATGAGTTTGCGCTGGCGGTCGCGGGCGCGGAGTTCGATCGCCCGGTCTGTTTCGGAAGAAGCCCGGTCGGCGAGGTCCGGATGGTTCTCGTTTTCGCTCTGCAGGGTCGCCAAGGTTTCCTGCGCTTCCCGGAGGATCTCTCCCTTCCACCGGATGAGCTTGCGGCGGAAGTACTCCCGCTGTCGATCGTTCATGAAGGGCTCATCGTCACTCGGTCGATAACCCTCGTCGATCATGATCTTCGTCATGGATTGGCCGTTTCCCCAATGGCACTGGGGCGAGCCTATATAACGACGCCAGGGCGCCGACAACGCACATGGCCGTCATCGTTTTGTCGAAGGACCCGGCATTCGCGCCGCTTTCCCCGGAAAATTCGCCCAACGTCACCTGATGGCCGTTTTGCCGCACCCGGCCGGAGCGCATCCGCTGCATGCCCCCGTGTGACGCAACGTAAGTTTTTCCCCTTCCTTAGAGATAGTCTGAAAAGGCCGAGACGGGATCTGGCCGGGTCTGATTCTGATGCGGCTCAGGGCCTCCCCGCCGCCTCGGCGCGGCTGAGCAGTTCGCCCGCGACATCGCCGATCTTCGGGACTTCCTCGCGGATGAAGGGCAGCGGCCGGCAGACCGACAGGGCCGCGAGACCGAAGCGCGCCGTCATCAGGCCGTTCAACACCCCCTCCCCGAGCTTGGCGGAAATGCGCGCCGCGAGCCCGAGGCCGAGCACCTGCTGCATGAGGCTGTCCCCCACGGCGACACCCCCTGTCACCGCCAGGTGATTGAAGGCCGCGCGGGCGAGGCGCAGGAAGCCGAAGAGGCCGGGCCGGCCGCCATAGATCCGCGCCAGGGTGCGCAGGAGGCGCACGGCCGCGAACACCACGAAGGCCACGTCCACGATGGCCCGAGGGCTCACGGCCGTGACGAGGGAGACCTGCTTGGCCGCGCCCGCGATGGCGCGCTTTGCCTGAATGTCGAGGGGGCCCAGGAGTTCGCGCTCGGCAATGGCCAGCCGGTCGTCGGCATCGATGATCTCATCGCGCAATTCGCGCAGCCGCGCTCGCCCTGCCGCAGTGGCCTGGCGTCCGCCATAGAGCGCCATGAGGTCGGCGACGACGCGTTTCGCCGCCTTGTGGTCCTTGACGGTGATCGCGTCGGCGGCGGCCTCCCGCAGGCGCTCGATCTGCTGCTCGCGCCAGATCCCCGCGATCTCCCGGCCGATCAGGGCCAGGAAGGCCACGACGGCGAGCCCTGCGAGGCCGAACGCCGTCCAGCCGAGCCAGGGCGTGAGAGCGAAGAGGTCGGCGATCAGCGCCTCGAGGGCAAGGCCGAGCCCCATGACGACGAGGCCCGTGAGCGCCGAGAACAGGATCGCACCCCATGGCGCGCCGCGGCGTTCGGGCATCGGGACGAGGGTGCCGTCCGCGGCCTCGATCGCGTTGAAGGGCTCCTCGACCACCACCACGGGAGCGGACGGTGCCGCCTCCCCCGGACGGGCGGTGGCGACGCCGGGATCGTCGAGGCGGAAAGCGCGCGGCCTGCGGTTCATGTTTCAAGGCCCCTCAGACGAGGCGATTTCCGAACCAGGATCCCGACATCCGCCTTGTGCTCTCTCCCGTGAGGCAGTTCCCGAAGAGATTCTCGAGCGGCTCTCCCCCGGTCGTTCCTGTGAGGCGATCCCTGACCAAGAATGCGAGCGACTGTCCCCCTCTCCTTCATGTGAGGCGATCCCCGAGGAGGAATTCGAGCGCCCGGTCGAGGCGGATATGCGGAAGGCGAGCCGGTCGGCTCGCCGCATCGAACTCGAGTCGCGGCGGGCGGAAGCGCGGGAAGCGCAAGGAGCCCGGGGGCACCGCGCCCTGGAAGATCCCTTCCGCATCCCGGGGCAGTTCGCCGGGGAAGATCGCGGCCTCCGCCTCGCCGTCGAAGCGCTCCCCGTCCACGATCTCGCCGACCTCAGGCGTGCCCGCGACGGCCTTGAGGGTTTCGAAACCATCCCGCACGCTTGTTTCGCGAGTGGCCCGGACGGACGCCAGGGCCACCGTGCCGACCCGCGCCCCCGAGGCTTCCGTGCGGCGCACGGCGCGGTCCACCAGCGCCCGCAGGATGGCATCGAGGCGGTCGTGATCCGTGTGATGGATGTGATCGGCCTTCGTGGCCGCAAACAGCACCCGGTCGGCCCGGGGCGAGAACAGGCGCGAGAGAATCGAGTTGCGCCCGGTGCGAAAGGCCATGAGCACCCGGTCGAGGGCCTCTTCGAGTTCCGCCAAGGCGGCGGGGCCGGCATCCACGGCAGCGAGCACGTCGACGAGCACCACCTGGCGGTCGAGGCGCTGGAAATGGTCGCGGAAGAAGGGGCGCACCACATGCGTCTTGTAGGCCTCGAAGCGCCGCTCCATCAGGGCCGCGAAACTGCCCGGCTCGATGGTCGCGCCGGCTTTGAGATCGAGGGGCGCGAAGGTGAGAGCCGGCGACCCGGCGAGGTCTCCTGGCATCAGGAAGCGCCCGGGCGGAGTGGTCGCCACCGCCTCGGGGCCGGCGCGGAGCGCGGAGAGGTAGGCCTTGAAAACCTCGCTGGCCTCGGCGGCCTTCACTTCGTCGGCCGGTCCGGCGGGGTCGAGCCCCATCAGGCTCGCATGCCAGGGCGCCGCGACGGCGGACCGGACGGGGCGGCGGCTCGCCTCCAAGGTCTGGATCGACCAGTCCCGATAGGTGGCATCGAGGAGCGCGAGATCGAGGAGCCATTCGCCCGGGTAATCCACGATATCGAGGGCAAGGCTCGCGGGCCCCGACCGCCACCCGCCCGCCCGCTCGTAGTCCACGAGCACGCGCATCTCCGAGATCCGCGTCGTCGATTGCGGCCAGCGGCGCTCGCGCATGATGGCGGCTGCGTGCTCCTCATAGGTAAAGCGTGGAACGTCGTCGTCCGGCTGGTGGGCGAGATGCGCCTGCCGAATGCGTCCCTCCGCCGAGGCCCGGAAGGCCGGAAGGTTGGTGCCCCGGGTCAGGTGATGGACGACAGCCGTCGTGAACACGGTCTTCCCCGACCGGGCGAGGCCGGTCACGCCCAGACGCAGGGAGGGCTGAACGAGCTGGCCCGACGCCTCCCAGAGAGACTGCGCGGCCGAGCCGGCGCGGGAGGCGAGATCGGTAATCAGCGACACGGAGGGGGAACCTGTTCGTCCAAGCTCGACCTTGAGCCTTGCAGGAAGTGGGAGCTGGAGGGCTAACGCACAAGGAAGGGGACGGCTCCGCTCCGGGCCTGCTGGGTGCCTTGCCGGGGTCGCGCGCCGCGGGGCAGCGTCACTGCGCGCCGGGTCCGCCGCCTCTGTCAGCACATCAATCGTCGTCCGCGTCGGCTCCAAGGGTCTTCGGGGTCACGAAGCGATCGAGGCGGCCGCTCCGGGCTGCCACATCACTCCAGGCTTCGTCCGTGAAATCGACCACCGCGAGCCCGGCGGTCGGATATTTCTGGGTCAGCCGCGCGAAGGCGTAGCGGTCCCCATGGCCCACGAGGGACTTGGCGAGATCCTCAAATCCCGGATTGTGGCCGATCATGAGGAGGGCCCGCACGTTGGGAGACACTTCCTGGACGACGGCGAGGAGGCGGTGGGACAGCGCCTCGTAGATGCGCGGTTCGGTGCGGCTCCCCACGTCCCCAAGGGACACCCGCACGATCTCCCAGGTCTCCTGCGTGCGCCGCGCGGGCGAGACGAGGACGAGGTCCGGGAGCAGGCCTTCCTCGGCGAGATAGCGCCCCATGCGTGGGGCGGCCTCGCGGCCCCGTGGCGCGAGGGGCCGGTCGAGATCGCTCGTGCCGGCAGGCCAAGCGGATTTCGCATGGCGGAGAAGCAGGAGGCGGCGCATGGGGGTTCCGTGGCCTCGCAATCAGATTCTCGGCGCTGTCAGAAGAGAACGCAGCGAGTTCTCGCTGCCGGACCAGCGCAGGTCGTGGATGCGCCAGCCCGCGCGGGTGCGGACGAGCTCGTGCGTGACGGTCGTCGGGCGATCCTGATTGGTGAACCGAACCGTCCCGCGGGCCCGACCCAGCCCAGTGCTCTCGACCGCTACCGTGAATGACGGAATGACCCAATCCTGCGCGTTCGCGAAGACGTCGAAGTTGAGGCGCCCGGGTTCGTTCCGCGACGCCCGCGATTCCCGCTCCATCAGTCGCACGGTATCGGGCGTGAAGAAGCGCCTCGCCTTTCGCTCGCCCGTGTAATCGGTCCCAGACGTGAGAGTGCCGACGTAGGGCTTGTAGATGCTCTCGAGGAAACGCTTCGCCGCCTCATCGGTCCGCGCGTCGGCGATGGACGCCGGTGCAAGAGCCAGCATCAGGAGCCCGGCCAGGAGCATCCGTCTCGTCATCCATCGCCCCACGCGTGAGTTCGCCGCATCCGGCCCGCCGCGGTCTCGCACGACCGCGAGCCGACGGCCGTTCTCGAGTCTAGCTTCTCAAGGTAGCAGCCATCGCGGCCATGAGAACAAGCGGCGGAGCGGGACACAGCGCCTTCATGACCGAGTTTGAACATCGCGCCCGGCGGACATTCGATCACTCCTGCCGCAACGACATGAGCACGGCTAGTCACAGCCGCCTCCACCGCCATCACCCCCGCCGTCCGATCCGCCATCGGAACAGCCGAATGGCCCAGACCCTGTGCCTGTGTCGGGGTTGCCGTTTCGGGGCCGTCGTCCCGCGAGGAGCAGCGCGAAGGGGATGACGACGCCAACGACGAGGACCAGGATGACGACCCCCGGATCGATAAAAGCGCCAAGCCAGCCCACGTACGACTCCGATTACTTCCACCGTGGCACGGAGCGATCCGCTGACACTTCCCCAAGCGCCGTGGAACCGCGCTCGGAGACGGGCGTCGGCGGTTCGCAGGGGCGCTCGGATCGACGCTCGCTCGGCGCCTAATCGCAACCGCCACCCCCGCCGTCACCGCCTCCGCCCCCGCTGTCGCACCCTCCGTCATCGGATCCCCCGGTGCTGCCTTGCAGGCCCCCGTCGCCGCCGCCATAGGCCGAGAGGTTGTTCAGCCAAGGGATCGACGAGATGAGCTTGTAGAGGCCGATGCTCACCGTGAGGAAGATCCCGGCGGCCGCGAGGAGGTGGAGAGCTTTCGCCATGGCCATCGGGGGATCCTTCTGCGGAGCCCTCCCCTCTCTCCCGGAAACGGCTCGTCGCGATCATGTGTGCGCAAGGCTTCAGGGTCGGCGGTCCGCCGCAAGATCGAGCGCTACCCTGAATTGCAGCCCTATCGTCCCTCACGACGGGCCATGAAGGCAAGCTTTTCGAACAGGCTCACGTCCTGCTCGTTCTTCAGGAGGGCCCCGTGAAGTGGTGGGATCAGCTTGCGGGTGTCGCGCTCGCGCAGCTGCTCGGGCCCGATATCCTCGGACAGGAGGAGCTTCAGCCAGTCCAGGAGTTCGGAGGTCGAGGGCTTCTTCTTCAGGCCCGGCACGTCGCGGACCTGGAAGAAGATCCTGAGCGCCTCCTCGATCAGCCGCCGCTTGATGCCCGGGTAGTGCACCTCGACGATGCGGGTCATCGTGTCAGCATCGGGGAAGCGGATATAGTGGAAGAAGCAGCGGCGCAGGAAGGCGTCCGGCAGCTCCTTCTCGTTGTTCGAGGTGATCACCACGATCGGCCGCTGCCGGGCCCGCACGGTCTCGCCCGTCTCGTAGACGTGGAATTCCATGCGGTCGAGTTCGAGGAGGAGATCGTTGGGGAACTCGATGTCGGCCTTGTCGATCTCGTCGATGAGGAGCACCGGCCGCGTCTCCGCCGCAAAAGCATCCCAGACCTTGCCTCGCCTGATGTAGTGGCGGATGTCGGACACCCGCGGGTCGCCGAGCTGGGAATCGCGCAGACGCGAGACGGCGTCGTATTCGTAGAGCCCCTGCTGAGCCTTCGTGGTGGATTTGATGTGCCAGGTCAGGAGGGGCGCTCCCACGGCCCGGGCGATCTCCTCGGCCAGAACCGTCTTGCCGGTACCGGGCTCGCCCTTCACGAGGAGCGGGCGCTCCAGAACCATGGCGGCGTTGACCGCGACGGTCAGGTCCTCCGTCGCGACATAGGATTCGGTACCCGTGAAACGCATGCCTCGGGAGGCTCCCCTGGTCCGGACTTTTTCTCCCGGGCAACATAGAGCCCCCTGCTCCCCGGGCAACAAGAGCACCGCCCGGGCTTCCCTTGTGGCCACGTTTGGACCACCATGGGTTGCTCGATTGGTAGAGAACGGCTCCATGCCCAACCGTCCCCACCCTGCGATCCTGGCCGTGCCTCGGGAGAACGGCCCCCGGCGCAGGCGCACCCTTTCCGTGCTGCTGGCCGCCGCCTTCGCCCTCGCCCCGGGCCTCGCCGGCGCGCAGACCGAGGTGCCCTCGACACCGCCGCGGGACAAGATGACTTTCGGGCTCATCGACACGGCAGGGCTGTGCGACGATTGTTCGGTCGTCCAGGCCCAGGGTCGCATCGTTCCGGGGACCGGCAGGGACTTTCTGGCCTTTCTGGCCTCGAACCGGATGAAGCCCGTCGTCATCGTCGCCCTGCACTCCTCCGGGGGTTCCATGAACGACGCCATGCGGGTCGGCTCCGGGCTCAGGACCCTCAACGCCCGGGTGATCGTCGGGCGCGTCCTGCGCAAGGGGTCGGTCGTCGAGATCGCGCCGGGCAGCTGCCTTTCGGCCTGCAGTTTCGCTTTTGCGGGTGGCTCGCGCCGCGCGGTTCCGGAGCGCTCCGACCTGGGGGTGCACAGCTGGATGCCGACGAGCCTCGTCGACAGCGCCGCCGAGGCGGACCGGAAGCCGGAGGCGTTCGATCGTAAGGCCGTCCAAGATCTGCACGCGGCGACCGCCCGATACATGGATTATATCGACCGCATGGGCCTCGACCTCAGGATCGTCATGCGCGCACTCCAGACGCCCTACGAGAAGATGGCGCGGCTCAACCGCCAGGAACTCAGGGAATGGAAGGCCGTCACCGAGGATGCTCTCACCCGCCAAGAACCGGGGCGCGAGCGGCCGGTGCTCGATCTCAATCCGGGGCGCCCGCCGTCACAGGCCAGAGGGCGAGGAGCCGCAGGCTGAGCGCTGGGCGGCCAGCCCGATCTCGGGGGCCCATCGCTGGTGCGGGTGGCTCGTGCCGGTGTCGGGTGCTTGCATCCGCCGCCGCGATGGGGTCGAAGGGAACCGCGTCCCGACCGAGACCCGCACGACCGATGCCATGACCGGGTCGAGGGGCGCTCCATTCCGCTGGAGATCCCGATGGCCGAAGACAGCTACCACAAGGACCGGCTTGGCAACCGCAAGCTCCGTCCCGAGACCCTGATGCTCGGCTACGGCTACGACCCGAAGCTCTCCGAGGGCGCCGTGAAGCCGCCGGTGTTCCTCACCTCCACCTTCGTGTTCACGAGCGCGGAGCACGGCAAGGAGTTCTTCGATTACGTGGCGGGCCGACGCGAGCCCCCTCAGGGTGAGGCCGCGGGCCTCGTCTATTCCCGCTTCAACCACCCGAATGCCGAGATCGTGGAAGACCGCCTCGCGATCTTCGAGGAGGCGGACGCCGCTCTGCTCTTCTCCTCCGGCATGTCGGCCATCGCGACGACGATCCTGGCTTTCGCAAAGCCCGGAGACGTGATCCTCCACTCCCAACCCCTCTACGGCGGCACCGAGACGCTCGTCGCCAAGACGCTGAAGAACCTCGGCATGCATTCGGTCGGCTTCGGGGACGGGGTGGACGAAGCCTCCGTGCGCAAGGCCGCCGATGAGGCGGTCGGGAAGGGACGGGTCTCGGTCCTGAAGATCGAAACACCCTCGAACCCGCTCAACACCCTCGTCGACATCGCCATGATCCGCCGCATCGCGGACGAGATCGGCGAGCGGCAGGGGCACCGACCCGTGCTGATCTGCGACAACACTCTGCTCGGCCCGCTCTACCAGAAGCCGATCCAGCACGGTGCCGACATCTCCGTGTACTCGCTCACGAAATATGTGGGCGGCCATTCGGATCTGATCGCCGGCGCGGCCCTCGGCTCGCGCGAGGCCATCAAGGCGGTGCGGCTCCTGCGCTCCGCCATCGGGACGCAGCTCGATCCGCATTCCTGCTGGATGATCGGCCGGTCGCTTGAGACACTGGCGCTCCGTATGAGCGCTGCGAACCGCAATGCCGAGATCGTGGCGCAGTTCCTCTCCGAGCACCCGCGGGTCGAGAAGGTGCACCACCTCGCCTACCTGCCCGACGGTTCGGCGGAGAAGCGCGTCTACGACGCGCAATGCGAGGCGCCAGGCTCCACCTTCTCGTTCGACGTGACAGGCGGCGAAGCAGAGGCCTTCCGGGTTCTCAACGCGCTTCAGATCATCAAGCTCGCGGTGAGCCTCGGGGGCACGGAATCCCTCACATGCCATCCCGCCTCGACCACCCATTCCGGCGTCCCGAAGGAGACGCGCGATCGCCTCGGCGTCACCGATGCGACCATCCGGGTCTCCATCGGGATCGAGCATCCGGACGATCTGGTCGCGGACCTCGCTCAGGCGCTCGCCACGCTCGGATGAAGGCGCCGACCACCCCTCCCCGCTTCAATCCGCGCGTCAGCGCCGTCGTGTTGCGCGGGGACAGCGTCCTCCTGCAGCGCGCCGAGCGCGACGCCTTCTGGGCGCTGCCAGGCGGGCGCATCGAGCCCGGCGAGTTCGCTGAGGAAGCGCTCGTTCGGGAGATCATGGAGGAGTTGGGGCTGGAGGCACGAGCCGGGCGCCTGCTGTGGCTCGTCGAGAACTTCTTTCGCTATCGCGGAACGAGCTTTCACGAGTTCGGCTTCACGTTCCTCACGGACGTCACCGCGCTCGGACCCGAGGACGAGTTCCGGGGCCGGGAGCCGCACCTGATCTTCCGCTGGTTCGAAGTCGGAAGCCTCGACGGCGTGGATTTCCGTCCGGCGGCGCTGAAGGACGGGATGCGCCGAATCCCCGAGAGCCCGCAGCATCTGCGCTGGCGCGAAACGGGGGAAGATGGAGCGCCGGGCTGAAACGGCCCGACGCCCCTCGCAACAATGGAACGTGGTGCTGCGGATCGGAGATCGGGAGGGCGTCAGAGCTGTTTCCACTCTAGTGGAATCAGCTCTGGTTCTTTTGGTGGTCGCGTTTTCTCGACGTGAGCCGGAGCCACCTCACTCGAAAACGCTCTAGCCGACGATCTCGTTGCCGGAGAAGAACTGCGCCATTTCGATCTTCGCATTGTCGGCGCTGTCGGAACCATGGACGGAGTTCTCGCCCACCGAGCGGGCGAACTTCTTGCGGATCGTGCCCTCGGCGGCGCTCTCCGGGTTCGTGGCGCCCATGATCTCGCGGTATTTCGAGACCGCGTTCTCGCCCTCGAGCACCTGCACGACGACGGGTGCCGAGATCATGAAGTCGACGAGCTCACCGAAGAACGGACGCTCCTTGTGGACCGAGTAGAAGGTCTCGGCCTGGTCGCGGGTCATGCGGATGCGCTTTTGCGCGACGATGCGAAGGCCCGCGCCCTCGATCACGGCGTTCACGGCACCCGTGAGATTGCGCTCGGTCGCGTCGGGCTTGATGATCGAGAAGGTGCGCTCAAGGGCCATGGGAGATCCGTTCTTTGGGCTGAATGTAGGGAAAGTGGCGCGCTTATAGCGGCGCCGTCCCCGAGCCTCAAGCAGCTTCTCTCAAGGGTTGATGGTCCTACGGCTTTCGACACGTCGGTTCGGCGAAGAGGACCCGCACGTGGATGTCAGCGCGCCCGCTGGCCGAACATGATCGCCCGAACGGCCGGATCCGTGAGGTCGGTCTTGGTGCGGTCCTCCGCTCCAACCGAAAGCCCCCGTTGCACCGCCGGGCGGGCGAGCACGGCTTCGAGCCAGCGCTTGGCATGCGGGAAATCATCGAGGTTCTGGCCCTGGCGCTCCCAGAGCTTCGCCCAGGGTGCGATGGCGATGTCGGCGATCGAATACTCGCCCGCCACGAACTCGCGATCCGCGAGGCGCCTGTTCAAGACGCCGTAAAGCCGGTTGGTCTCGTTCGTGTAGCGCTCGATCGCATAGGGCACCTTCTCGGGCGCGTAGATGCGGAAATGGTGCGTCTGGCCGAGCATCGGACCGAAGCCTGCCATCTGCCAGAAGAGCCATTGATCGACTTCGACCCGCTGGCGCTCATCCGACGGATAGAACAGGCCTGTCTTGCGACCGAGATACTGGAGGATTGCGCCGGACTCGAACACCGAGATCGGCTGCTCGCCCGGGCCGTCGGGGTCCACGATGGCCGGCATCCTGTTGTTGGGTGCGATGGCCAGGAACTCGGGCTTGAACTGGTCGCCCTTGCCGATGTTCACGGGATGCACGGTGTAGGGGAGTTCGCACTCCTCCAGCATGATGGTGATCTTCCAGCCATTGGGCGTGGGCCAATAATGGACATCGATGGGTTGGGGAGCTGCCGCCATGGCCCGCCTCGCTCGCTGATCGGAGAACTTCGCTTAAAATCGCGGGCCTAACATCGGGTCGATCCAGGGTCGTGGCAACACCTTCGCGCCCGGTGGCGGTGAGAGGGGCTTGCATGTTTCCCCGTTTCCGCTGAGATTGTTCGCCTTCTAGTTGCAGTTGAGAGCAAGGTCTCGATGAAATCCTACGGCGTGATCTGCTGCTTCGTCGCCCTCTTGATCGGAGCAGGACCGGCACTTGCTGCCGGCGAAGCCAAGCCTAAGAGGGAGCCGAGCCCCGGCCTGATCGCGGCCCGGGAACGGCAGGCGAAATGCAGCGGCGAGTGGAAGGAGATGAAGGCGGCAGGCAAGATGGCGGCCGACATGAAGTGGCCGAAATTCTGGAGCGCGTGCAACAAGCCGCTGAAGGGAACTGCGGTCTAATGTGATTTGCCCTGCCGTGGGCTCGGCTCTCTTGTCCTGACAGTCGCGTTACGGCAACGCAGCCGGCCCCGAACTGTGGTCGGTCGAGAATACCGAGCGCTTCACGGGCATGTCGAATGCCGTTTGGGCCTGTTTTCAGGAGGCCCGGATCGGGCGACATGGACGTCATCGACGAGCCGAAACTCGAGCATATCGGCATATGTCTGCGGCGATCCGCGCCTGTCAGAACCGCTTCTTGAATCCCTCATGGGTGCGCGCGAAGCCGATGCGTTCGTAGAAGCGGTGGGCGTCGCCGCGGGCCTTGTTGGAGGTGAGTTCCAGGATCGCGGCGCCTCTCCGGCGGGCGTGCTCTCCCGCGGCAACCATCATTCGCTCACCGATCCCGCGGGAGCGCAGGCGGCCGGTGACCTTCACGCTCGAGACCTTCACGCGCAGGGCGCCGCGCCCGGTGAGATTGGGGATGAAGGTGAGCTGAAAGGTACCGACCACCACGCCATCCTCCTCGGCCACGAAGAGCGTGTTGTCCGGGCTTGCCGCGATGGCCGCGAAAGCCGCCTCGTAGGCGGCTTTCGTCTCCGGCCGCCACGCGTCGCCGTGAGCCCCAACCTCGTCCTCCTCGTGGAGGCGGACGATTGCTTCGAGGTCGCCCGCCCATGCCTCGCGGATCGCGAGCCTCATGCGGCCGCCCGAGTCTCCTTGGGGAGGATGGCGTCGGGCGCCGCGAAGCCCGGCAGGGCTTCGAACCGGCCTTTCCAGGCCGAGAGATTGGGGAATGCGGCGAGATCGAAGCCGCCCTCATGGGCGTAAGCCACGACCCCGTAGATATCGATGTCGGCAATGGTCGGATTTTCGCCGACGAGCCAGTTGCGCCCCGCGAGATGATCGTCGAGCACCTTCAGAGATGTCTTGCCCTCGTTGGCATACATCTCCACGACCTCGGGTCCACCCTGCCGGAACCCGAGCTTCATGCCGCGGGAGCGATAGACCGGCGCCGCCAGGCGGTCGAAGTCCCAGTTACATCCATTCGCGGGCCTGCACGCGCTCCTCGAGGGTCGCGCCGCCGAAGCGGCCCGTCGTATCGGCCAGATATTCCAGGATCGAGGCGGACTGGCAGAGCCGACGCCCGTTCCGGGTATCCTCCAGCAGAGGTACCTGCCCGAAACGCTGCTTCGCGAGATAGGGTGGCTCCTTGTGCTCCCCACCGCGGAGGTTCACGTGCACGTAGTCGAAGGACTCGCCCGCGAGGGAAAGGAAGAGGCCGACCTTGTAGGTTGGACCCGACAGAAAAACACCGTGAAGAGTGTAGCGCGCCGACACCGGAAACTCCTTCGACCCTATATGATGAGACCTGACCGGACCGGTCGGACCGACGCTAGCGGATCGCGGTCGAGGTCGGAAGTCCGGGGGAGGCTTCATGTCGATTGAACGGGAACGCAAGCTGCTCCAGCAGGCCGTAGGCCTCTTTTCGATCGTTCCGGTCGCGGCCGGATTGTTCGGCGTCCTGTTCGGGCCCGAGGGGCTGCTCGGGGATCGGGTCGGCGTTTCGGCCGACAGCCATTTCCGCTATCTTTCGGGGCTGCTCCTCGCCCTCGGCCTCGGCTTCTGGAGCACGCTCCCCGGGATCGAGGAGAAGACCGGCCGGTTCCGGATCCTCACGGTTCTGGTCGTCATTGGCGGCATCGGCCGCCTGCTCGGCCTCGGGCTCACCGGCATCCCCTCTCTCTTCATGCTGGGCGGGCTCGTGATCGAGCTCTTCGTCACCCCGCTCCTCTGCCTCTGGCAGACGCGGATCGCCAATGCCTATGCCGACAAACTTGGAGTCGCCGAACCCGAGTGAGTCGAAGTGGCTTCAGAGCGCCTTCTCGAAACGGTACTCGCTCGAATTCGAGATGTCGCCGAGGTCCCGCACTTCGCCCGATCGACCATAGCCGAGGCGCCCATAGAGGCGATGCGCGCTGGTGAACCGGGTGTCCGACCAGAAGAACAGGCGTCCTGCCCCCTGCCCCCGGGCCTCGTCCTCCGCAAGCCGCACGAGGGTTTCACCTAATCCCCGGCGTCGCTGGTCGGGGCGCACGTAAAGGCGGTGGAGTTCGGCAGACCCGGCATGCGGGAAATCGAGCGCGACCGAAGCGCAGATCCGACCCCGCTCGTCTTCGACCACCCAGAATCGGCCGCCCTTCGCGGCGGCCGTGCTGGCCGGAGCCAAAAAATCCAGGAAGTCGCCATGCGGATCCGTGAAGCAGCCCGGATACTCGGCGAAACAGAGGGTGACGAGGCCAAAGAGATCCTGAGCATCCTCGTCCCGGGCCGGGCGGATTGCGGTCTGCACTCGGGACGGCAGGACAGAAGCCACCACAGTAGAACTCATAGCCGGCAGCCTATTCGATCCCGAGCTTGCGCTTGAGGAGATCGTTCACGGCCTGCGGGTTCGCTTTGCCGCCCGTGGCTTTCATGGTCTGGCCCACGAACCAGCCGAGCAATGTCGGCTTCGCCTTCGCCTGCTCCACCTTGTCGGGGTTCGCCGCAATGATGTCGTCGACGGCCTTCTCGATGGCGCCGGTATCGGTCACCTGCTTCATGCCCCGGGACTCGACGATGGCGCGTGGGTCGCCGCCCTCGGTCCAGACGATTTCGAAGAGATCCTTGGCGATCTTGCCCGAGATCGTACCCTCGCCGATGAGGTCGATGACGGTGCCGAGTTGCGCGGCGGAGACCGGAGAATCCGGGATGTCCCGGCCCTCCTTGTTCAGGCGGCCGAAGAGCTCGTTGATGACCCAGTTCGCGGCGATTTTGCCGTCACGCCCCTTGGCGACATCCTCGAAGAAAGAGGCCGAGGCGCGCTCGGCGACGAGCACGCCGGCGTCGTAGGGGGAGAGGCCGTAATCCGCGATGAATCGGGACTTCTTGGCGTCGGGCAATTCCGGAAGGCCGGTCGCGAGATCGTCCACATAGGCCTGGTCGAACTCGAGCGGCAGCAGGTCCGGATCGGGGAAGTAGCGATAGTCGTGCGCCTCCTCCTTCGAGCGCATGGAACGGGTCTCGCCCTTCCCCGGATCGAACAGGCGGGTCTCCTGGTCGATGCTGCCCCCGTCCTCGAGGATGCCGATCTGCCGGCGTGCCTCGTATTCGATGGACTGCCCGATGAAGCGGATCGAGTTCACGTTCTTGATCTCGCAGCGCGTGCCGAGCGGCTCGCCCGGGCGGCGCACCGACACGTTCACGTCGGCGCGCAGCGACCCCTTCTCCATGTCGCCGTCGCAGGTCCCGAGATAGCGCAGGATCGTGCGCAGCTTCGAGACATAGGCCTTGGCTTCCTCCGAGGAGCGCATGTCGGGCTTCGACACGATCTCCATGAGCGCCACGCCGGAGCGGTTGAGGTCCACGAAGCTCAAGGTCGGGTGCAGGTCGTGGATCGACTTGCCGGCATCCTGCTCGAGGTGCAGGCGCTCGATGCGGACCGTGATGGTCTCCTCCGGGGTCACGTCCACGGTGACCTCGCCCTCGCCGACGATCGGGCTCTTGTACTGGCTGATCTGATAGCCCTGAGGCAGATCCGGGTAGAAGTAGTTCTTCCGGTCGAACACGCTCTTCAGATTGATCTGAGCCTTGAGGCCAAGCCCGGTCCGGATCGCCTGCCGGACGCATTCCTCGTTGATCACGGGCAGCATGCCGGGCATGGCGGCGTCGACCAGGGACACGTTGCTGTTCGGCTCCGCCCCGAAGGTCGTGGAGGCGCCCGAGAACAGTTTGGCCTGGCTCGTCACCTGGGCATGGATCTCCATGCCGACGATCACCTCCCAGTCGCCTGTCGCGCCCTTGATGAGCTTTTTCGGGTTGACCGGAGCGTTCATGGAACCTCGCGCCTCGTTGAGTGTGGGGACGGCTTCGGCCGGCCGGGCGGCCGATGCTGCGCCGCAACCGAGTAAGGGGCCGGCGCCGCCACGGTCAAGGGCGGATTGACGGGGCCTAGAGGCCTGCTCCCCTTGGCGGGAGCATTGTCGGCGCGCAGCCGTTGGACGTTGCGCACAATCGTCAAGCTATAACCTCAAGCATTCGTGAAACCCAGCTTGCAGTTCCGCGTTGGTCCGTCAGACGAATGGCTAAGGAGTTATCCGATGTCTATGGATCGTGATCCGAATCTCTACAATAACGACCCCAAAGTCGGGGTTCATGACAACAACATGCATTCCAACATGCAGACTGACGGCATGAATACCGTTCATGACCGTGAAACCCGTGTTTACGATCGGGACACGCCCCGCGGTTCGAATACCCTCGCGTACCTGATCGGCGGCCTCGTGCTCGCTCTCGGTCTCCTCGCCTTCCTGTTCTACGACGGGAACAATAGCGGCGACGTGAGCACCACGGGCAGCACCGCGACCCAGACCGAGCGTTCGCTCGGCGCCGGTACGCCGGCTAATCCGTCGACCCCGGCGGCTCCGGCAGCCCCGGCCCGCCCGGCTGCTCCGCAATAAGCAGCCGAGCGAATATCTGTGCGGAGGGCCTGGCGGATCGCCAGGCCCTTTTCATGTCCGGGGAACCTGCGGCGAGCTCAGCCGTTTGGCTCTCCCGACCGCGGATGGAGGCGGCGATGAAGCGGACGATCCTGGCCCTCGCGATCATGCTCTCGGCCACGCTCTCGACGACCGGCGTTTGGGCCCAGGCGCGGCCATCCACCCAGTCCCTCCTATGCGGGCAGGCGCAGGCGCTCGTGCTGTCCCGAGGCGCTATCGTGCTGAACACGGGCCGCAGCACCTATGACCGCTTCGTCGCCTCGCGGCAGTTCTGCATGATCGGTGAGGTCCTGGAGCCCGTCTGGGCTCCGACCCGGGACGTGCCTCAATGCTTGGTCGGTTACCGCTGCCTGCAAGGCGATGGGGACGACCTGTTCTTCCGGCGCTGGTGATCCGCCCCCATCCCTGCGGCCACGGCGCCGGGCGGCCCGAGCTCGGAGCGGGGAACAACGCCCCCGCGCTCCGGTTGAGACGTTACATCTCCCATCGAACGGTGAAGCCCCGATGTTGAAGCGTAACCCCTGGATTGTTCCCGTCGCCGTCGTGCTGGGCGTTGTCGCCCTCTATTTCGGCATCGTCGGCAGCCGCGGCAGCGTGGACCAGTCCGAACTCCTGGGCCATTGGTTCACCTATGCGGCCATCTTCGCCGGGATCGCCGTCGTCGCGCTGGTGGCCTACAAGGTCCTCGGCCATGACCGGGACCGTGACGAGGCGGCCTCCCTGCGCGACCGCGGGCGCTGAGCCTCAGGCCCGCACGAGCCGGCGCGTCCCATAGGCTCCCGCGGCCCACAGCACGGCCGCGACGGCCCGGACCTGAAGCAGGATCGGGGCCTCGCGGCTCACGGGCGCAATCCAGGGCAGCCCCACGAAGGTGATGAACCAGGAGATCAGGACGGACGCCGCCAACGCCGCGATGGCCGCGATGAAGACCTTGCCGAACTGATCCGCCCGCCAGCCGAGCCAGGCCGCGACGAGGATTAGGACCGGCTCGAAAGCCCCCGCGATCCAGTCCCAGAACGGAACCGAAGGAGGCGTCACGCCTCCGCCCACCAGGGCTGCGGCAGAGCCACACGCCCAGCGGAATCCTCGATCACCTGCCCGACCGCGAAGAGGGTCTCCTCGTCGAAGGCGCGGCCGATCACCTGCAGGCCGAGCGGCAAACCTTGCGCGTCGAAACCCGCGGGCACGGCGATGCCCGGCAGGCCCGCCATGTTGACCGTCACCGTGAATACGTCGTTGAGGTACATCTCGACGGGATCGCCTGAACCTTTCTCGCCGATCCCGAAGGCGGCGGAGGGGGTCGCGGGGGTGAGAATCGCATCCACCCCTCGGGCATAGACCTCCTCGAAATCGCGCTTGATCAGGGTGCGGATCTTCTGGGCGCGCACATAATAGGCATCGTAGTAACCGGCCGAGAGCACATAGGTGCCGATCATGATCCGGCGCTTCACTTCGCGCCCGAAGCCGGCCGCGCGGGTCTTCTCGTATTGCTCGATCACGTCCCGCCCCGGAACCCGCAGGCCATAGCGGACGCCGTCGTAGCGGGCGAGGTTCGATGAAGCCTCCGCCGGCGCCACGATGTAATAGGCGGGGAGCGCGTATTTCGTGTGTGGAAGCGAGACCTCGACGATCTCGGCGCCTGCGGCCCTGAGCCATTCGGCGCCGCGGGTCCAGAGGGCCTCTATCTCTGCCGGCATGCCATCGAGGCGGTATTCCTTGGGGATGCCGATCTTGAGGCCCTTCACTCCCCGGCCCACGGCGGCCTCGAAGTCCGGCACCGGGATATCCGCACAGGTGGTGTCCTTGGGGTCCGGGCCGGCCATGGAGCGCAGGAGAATCGCGGCATCGCGCACCGTGCGGGCGATCGGGCCCGCTTGGTCGAGAGACGACGCGAACGCCACCGTGCCCCAGCGCGAGCAACGCCCATAGGTCGGCTTGATCCCGACCGTGCCCGTGAACGCCGCCGGCTGGCGGATGGAGCCGCCGGTATCGGTAGCGGTCGCCCCAAGGCACAGGCGCGCCGCCACCGCGGCCGCGGAACCGCCGGACGATCCGCCGGGCACCAGGTGGGCGCCCTCGACGCCACCCGCCCCGGCAGCGTGGACATTCGAGCCCTTGCGGCGCCAGGGCGAAACCACCGGCCCGAAGGCGCTGGTTTCGTTCGACGAGCCCATGGCGAACTCGTCCATGTTGAGCTTGCCCAGCATCACAGCGCCGTCGACCCAGAGATTGTGGGTGACGGTGGCCTCGTAAGGGGGCTCGAAGTTCTTGAGGATGTTGGAGCCCGCGGTCGAGGTGACCCCGTGCGTGCAGAAGAGATCCTTGATGCCGAGCGGGATGCCCTCGAGCGGACGGCCCTCGCCTTTTGCGATCTTCGCGTCGGAGGCTTCGGCCATGTGGAGCGCGCGTTCGGGCGTCTCGAGCACATAGGCGTTCAGCACCCGCGCCTTCTCGATAGCGTCGAGGTGCGCCTTTGCGAGTTCGGTCGCGGAGAAGCGCTTCTTGGCGAGCGCCTCGCGGGCTTCGGCGATGGTCAGGTTGGTGAGTTCGGTCACAGGCTTATCCGTTCGTCACGGCCGGGCTCGGCCATTCACGTTCCAGGCGGCACGTCGGGTTAGCGTCGAGGCCTACTCGACCACCTTGGGGACGAGAAAGAAGTTGTCTTCCGTCGCGGGCGCGTTGCGGACGATCTGATCCGCAAAACCGCCATCGGTGACGCCGTCCTGGCGTTTCTTCATCGTCATAGGGGTCACGGAGGTCATAGGCTCCACGCCCTCCACGTCGACCTCGTTGAGTTGCTCCACGAAGTCGAGAATGGCGTTGAGCTCGCCCTGGAGGTGGGGCACCTCGTCGTCCGTGACGGCGATGCGCGCCAGCCGCGCGATGCGCCGGACCGTGTTCTGGTCAACCGACATGAAGAATAGGATCCTTGAAGATGGTCGCGCCGCTATAGCACCGGGGCGCTTCCCGCTGCAACGGAGCGCCGAGCGCCACCCGGCCGTCACAGGCGGAAGCAGGACGATGGCGCCTGTGGAATCACTCGATCCTCACACCCACGGTCTTGTTCGGCACGATGACCTGCGTGCCCTTGCTGTCTAGGGCTGCCACGAAGCGGTCGGCATCCGGCAGGACGAGCCCGAAGGAGCCATAATGGCATGGGATCGCGGCTTTGAGCTTGAAATAGCGTTGCACCGCGAGGGCCGCGACCTCCGGACCCATGGTGAAGCGGTCTCCGATGGGGACGAGGGCGATTTCGGGCTGGTGGATCTCGCCGATGAGGCCCATGTCGCCGAAGATGTCGGTGTCGCCCATGTGATAGACCGTGGGCTGCCCGGGAGCCTTGACGATGACGCCGTTGGCGCTGCCTAAGGGGAAATTCACGCCCATCTCGACGAGCCCGGCCGAGTGATCGGCCCGCACCAGGGTGGCCGTGAAGCCCCCGAGGTCCACGGTGCCGCCCGTGTTCATGGGCTCGAACTTCTCCACCCCCTGCTTCGCGAGCCACATCAGGAGATCGAAATTCGTCACGACCGTCGCGCCGGTGGTCTTTGCGATCTCGACCGTGTCGCCCACGTGATCCCCGTGCCCATGAGTGACCAGGATATGGGTCGCGCCCTCGACCGCCCGGTCCCGGTCGCCGCTCCAGGCCGGGTTGCCGGTGAAGAACGGGTCGATCAGCACGACCTTGTCGGCGAAGTCGAGACGGAAAGCCGAATGCCCGAACCAGGTGATCTTCATGGGTCAACACTCCTCGCGCAGCAGAGCCAGCGCATGATCCCGAACGGCCGGCAGACTCTTCCGACAACGACCATGCAGGGAAACAAAAACCGGCAGAGAACGATCCGAGTCAACCGGATCTGCTGTAGGGAATGGTCCCCGGACTGGCTATAGGTTGCCCAGGCGAGGATCCTGCAGGCCCCATGACGAGCGATGACGATCTGACCGCCTTCATCGAGGGCCTCGCCCGCGGCGAGCGCCTGCTGGGCGTCGATCTCGGCACCAAGACCATCGGTCTTGCCCTCTCGGACGTGGAGCGCCGCATCGCGACGCCGCTTCAGACCATCAAGCGGGTGAAGTTCACTCCCGATGTCGAGAAGATGAAGGTGCTGGTGCAACGTTTCGGGGTCGGTGGGTTCGTGTTCGGCCTGCCGCTCAACATGGACGGCACGGAGGGGCCGCGCTCGCAGGCCACACGCGCCTTCGTGCGCAACCTCAAGCCGCTTTTGCCGCTCCCGGTGCTGTTCTGGGACGAGCGCCTCTCCACCCTGGCGGTGACGCGAACCCTCCTCGACGCCGACACCTCCCGGGCCCGCCGGGGCGAGCTCGTCGACAAGATGGCCGCCGCCTACATCCTGCAAGGTGCTCTCGACCGCTACCGGCGCCTCCTCCCCGAGGAGGACGAGTTCCAGGATTGAAGCGGGGCAGGCTTGTTCCTCCGGCCCCCTCGGCTCCGCCTGCCTACCTTGTGCACCCCGGAACGTGAGCGTAAGGCGTCCCCGGACCCCTCTCCGCAGCCACCGACCAGCGCGTTCTTTCCCGCGCCCGTCGCCCGCGGCCACCAGGTACCCTCCCCGATGCAGTCGGTTTTCGCGAGCCTCATCCCCGTGTTCCTCGTCATCGCCACCGGATGGCTCGCGCGGGTCACGGATTTCGTGGAAGAGAGGCATTGGGCCGGGCTGGAGCGGGTCACCTATGTGGTCTTCTTCCCGGCCCTCATCGTCGACACCCTCGCCCGCGCGGATCTCGGTTCCGTGCCGGTACTCGGCGTTGGGGGCGCGCTCATCCTCTCGATCCTGCTCATGGCCGGCCTTCTGCTGGCGCTCCGCCCGGTGCTGGAGCGGAGGATGGGGCTCGACGGACCGAGCTTCACCTCCGTTTTCCAGGGCGCAGCCCGTTGGAACACCTTCGTGGCCGTCGCCACGGCGGGCAGCCTCTACGGGCAGCGGGGCGTCGCGCTGATCGCCGTCGCGATCGCCGCGATGGTACCGCTCCTCAACTTGCTCAGCCTGTTCGTATTCGTGCGCTACGCCGGGGGGCCGCGGCAGCCTCCCCGCCAGATCCTGCGCACCTTCGTGACGAACCCCTTCATCTGGTCCTGCGCGCTAGGCCTTGCGCTCAACCCGATCGGCGGGTGGCTGCCGGCACCGGCTCTTGCCTATGTCGACATCGTCGGGCGCACGGCCCTCGCGGCGGGTCTCTTGGTGGTGGGGGCGGGGCTCGATCTGCGGAGCCTCGCTCGCCCCACGAAGGCCCACATGCTGGCGGTCGTCCTGAAGCTGTTCCTGCTCCCAGTCGTGGCCGTTCTCATCGCCCGCACCTTCGGGGTCGGCGGGGGGGATCTCGCGGTTGCCGTGATCGCCTCTTCGGTTCCCAGCGCGAGCGCTTCCTACCTGCTGGCGCGCCAGCTCGGCGGGAATGCGGCGCTCATGGCCGAGATCTTGACCCTCCAGACGCTCCTCGCCCTCGCGACCATGCCCTTGATGATGGCTTTGCTCAGCCCGGCATAGCTCCGCCGGGCCGGAGGCAGAGGCCCGAGCCGATGCCGGAAACAGGTTCGACTGCCCGGAAGAGCCGATCCATGCATCGCTACAACCAAAGATAATCCATTCCGTCTTGTGTGATCTATGGTTGTGCTACTATGAATAGCGTCCCCGCGAGCGCACCGCCCATGCCGAAGCCGCCCCCGCATCGACTGTCCGAACTCGTCGGCAACACCGACCTGCTCCAGTCTCCTACCGAGGAGGAGACCGCGCAGTACATCGCCGCTCTGACGAGAGAGCTTTCCGCACTCGCCCGCACCTCTCGGCTCGACCTCCTGGCCTATCTTCTGGAGATGGTCTATCTGGAAGCCATGAGCATCGTCGGGTCCAGCGGCGGGCAGAGCACCCGGCAATAGAACCTCCTGAGCCTGGCACCTGTGTCGGCCACCGATCCTCGCCGGACCGCACAGAGTGCCTCTCACGCCGCGATTAGCGACATATCGGTGCCACCGTGATGCTCACGCTCTCACCGACTCCACGACAGATTTGCCGCGTCGACCCGCCCGGTGCCTCCGAGGGCCGTTTCCCCTGACGTGGAATCATCTCTTGTCTTGGATCGCACGGGCTTTCGTCAACGTGAGCCGGATTCGCTCACCCAAAAATGCACTAGGCGACGATGAGAGATACGGCGTTGCCGCCATGACGCTCCAGGCGACCGGCGATTTCGAGTTCGAGGAGGTGCATCGTAACGGCGCGGACCGGCAGGCCGGACTGACGGACCAGTTCGTCGATCCCGATGGGGCTGGGCCCGAGGAGATCCGTCAGGGAACCGGCACCGGGTGGGGAGCCCTGCTCCGCCTCGTCACCATCGGCGATCTCGCCCGCTAGGGGCACCTGTCCTAGTAGATCGAGTTCGTCCCAGTAGTCCTCGATGGCCGGCCTCGGGTGGGACTCTTCGGCTCCCGAGGGGGGCAGCGGGGCGTTCCGGAGGCTGTCGAGAACCGCGGCCACATGCTCGGGGGAGGCGCAGAGGGTCGCACCGTCGCGTATGAGATCGTTGGTGCCCTCCGACCGCGGATCGAGGGGGCTCCCGGGAACTGCGAAAACCTCTCGTCCCTGCTCCAGGGCAAATCGTGCCGTGATGAGGGAGCCGGATCGGCGCGCCGCCTCGATCACCACGACCCCGAGCGACAGGCCCGAAACGATCCGGTTCCGGCGCGGGAAATCCCGGCTTCGTGGCTCCCAGCCCATGGGCATTTCCGAGACCACCGCTCCTCCGGCATCGAGAATGGCCTGGAGGAGCGCTTCCTTCTCGGAAGGGTAGATCCGGTCCTGCCCGCCCGCGAGAACCGCGACCATTCCAGTCGTGAGAGACGCCCGGTGGGCGCGGGTGTCGATGCCCCGCGCCAGCCCTGAGACCACGGTGTAGCCTGCCTCGCCCAAGCCCCGCGCAAGGCGCTCCGTGAAGGCGAGCCCCGCCGCCGAGGCATTGCGGGAACCCACGATCGCCGTGCCGGGCCGGGCCAGGGTCTCGGCTGAGCCGCGGAGGACGATAAGCGGGGGCGCGGTATAGATGGCCTGCAGGGCCCGCGGATAGTCGGGCTCGCCCATGGCCACGAACCGGGCGCCGATGCGCGCAGCCTCGGCAAGCTCCCGCTCGGCTTCGGCCCGGGTCGTCACCTTGAGGCGATGCCGCCCGCCGCGGCGGGCGAGAGCCGGAAGGGCGTCGAGCGCGGCGGCCGCGCCGCCGAACTGGTTCACCAGGGCCCGGAAGGTTCGGGGCCCGACACTCTCCGAGCGGATGAGGCGCAGCCAGTCGATCCGCTGCTCGTCGGTAAGCCCCGCGCCTCTCATGGAATTCCCCCCTCGTTCAGTGCCAGCGCCGCTCGCACCCGTGAACACAACCCTAGGTGGTATTTTTCTTCCAGGAAAGCGGATCCCGCTCGCGGACCATGGGGTCCTCCCATAGGGGTCCGAACGGCCTGCGTGGCGGGAATGGGGAGGGGCGGCAAGGAGCCTCGGGGCCTTACCCCTTCTGGCCGATGCGGCCTTCTGTGCCGGCCATGAGGCGCCCGATGTTCTCGCGGTGCTTCCACCAGAGCAGGAGCACGAGCACCACGGCCATGCCCGCCATCGGCCCCTCCCCCAGGCTCCAAAGCACGACCGGGGTGATCGCGCTTGCGACAAGCGCCGCGAGGGAGGAGTAGCGGGTCGCGAAGGCGAGGCTGAGCCACACCACCACGAAGACCAGAGCGGCCACGGGCTTCAGCCCGATGAGGCAGCCGATGAAGGTCGCGACGCCCTTGCCGCCCTTGAAGCCGAGCCACGCGGGAAAGAGGTGCCCGAGGAACGCACCGAGCGCCGCCACGATACCGGCCTGCGGACCCCATAATGCCGCAGCTAGGAGCACCGCGGCGGTGCCCTTCAGCCCATCTCCGAGGAGGGTCGCGGCCGCAAGCCCTTTGCGGCCCGTGCGCAGCACATTGGTGGCGCCGATATTGCCCGAGCCCACCTTGCGGATGTCGCCAAGGCCCGCAAACCGCGTGAAGATCACCCCGAAGGGAATGGAGCCGAGCGCGTAGCCGAGTGCGAGCGCGGCTAAAGCGGCCGGCCAGGCCAGCTGCCAAGTCATCGAATCAGGCATGCCCCCCCTCGCCTCCCGCGGGTTTTTCGCCCCCTCGCCGGTCGTACACGATCTTGCCGCCCACCATCGTGACCGTCACCTGCCCGTCGAGGCGGGCCTCGTCGAAGGGCGTGTTCTTCGACCGCGACCGAAGCTGGTGCCGGTCGAGCACGTAAGGGGCGTCCGGGTCGAAGAGGATGAGATCCGCAGGGGTCCCCTTGCGGAGCCTGCCCGCCGGCAGACCGAGAATCTCCGCAGGCCTCGACGAAAGGGCGCGCAGCAGCTTCGGGAGCGTAATCTGTCCCGCATGGACGAGCCGGAGACCCGCCGAGAGCAGCGTCTCGAGACCGATCGCCCCGTTCTCGGCCTCCGCGAAGGGCAGCCGCTTCGTCTCTACGTCTTGCGGATTGTGATCGGACACGATCACGTCGATCACGCCCTCCGCGAGGGCGCCGATCACAGCGAGCCGGTCGTCCTCGTGACGGAGCGGCGGCGAGAGTTTCAGGAAGGTGCGGTATTCGCCGATGTCGTTCTCGTTGAGCGTGAGATTGTTGATCGACACCCCGCAGGTCATCGGCAGCCCCCTGCCCTTCGCGGCGCGCACGATTTCGACCGAATCCGCGCAGGAGATCATCGCGGCGTGGTAGCGCCCGCCCGTGAGACGCAGCAGGCGGATATCGCGCTCCAGCATCACGGTCTCGGCCTCGCGCGGGATCCCGTGCAGACCGAGCCGCGCGGCGAGCTCGCCCTCGTTCATCACCCCGTCGCCCACGAGGTCCGGGTCTTCGACATGGTGGATGATGAGCGCGCCGAAATCGCGCGCATAGGTCAGCGCGCGGCGCATCACCTGCGCGTTCGTGACCGAGCGCGCGCCATCCGTGAAGGCCACGGCGCCGGCCTCGGAGAGGAGGCCGATCTCCGTCATCTCGCGGCCCTGCAGGCCTTTCGTGAGAGCGGCCGCGGGCCGCACATTCACGATCGCCTTCTCGCTCGCGCGGCGGAGCACGAAATCCACGATCGCGGGGTCATCGAGCACCGGGTTGGTGTCGGGCATCGACACGATGGTGGTGACGCCCCCTGCCGCCGCGGCCTCGCTGGCGCTCCTCAGGGTCTCGCGGTGCTCGGCTCCCGGCTCGCCGATGAAGGCGCGCATGTCGATGAGGCCCGGAGCCAGCACCTGTCCGCCGGCCTCGATGACCAGCGCATCTGTGGTATCGGCGGCCGCAGCGCCGACATCCGCGATCAGGCCGTCCCTGACGAGCACGCTCCCGCGCCGCTCCTCGCCCGAGGCGGGATCGATCAGGTGGGCGTTATGGATGAGGATCGGACGCGTCACGGCTCACCCGTTCGGCAGATGCTGGGCGAGCGCTTCGAGCACGGCCATGCGCACGGCGACGCCCATCTCGACCTGCTCGCGGATCAGCGACTGCGCCCCGTCGGCCACCTCCGACGAGATCTCCACGCCGCGGTTCATGGGGCCCGGATGCATCACGAGTGCGTCGGGCTTGGCAAGGGAGAGCTTCTCCTGGTCGAGGCCGTAGAAGCGGAAATACTCCTTCACGGAGGGCACGAAGGAGCCGTTCATGCGCTCGCGCTGGAGGCGGAGCATCATGACGATGTCGACGTCCCTCAAGCCCTGCCGCATGTCGGTGAACACCTCGACCTTGAAGTTCTCGATTCCCGCCGGCAGCAGGGTCCGGGGCGCGATGAGGCGGACGCGGGCGCCGAGCGCGGCAAGCAGGATCAGATTCGAACGCGCCACCCGCGAATGGAGAATGTCGCCGCAGATCGCGACGGTGAGACCCTCAATCCGGCCCTTGTTGCGGCGGATGGTCAGTGCGTCGAGGAGGGCTTGCGTCGGATGCTCGTGCGCCCCGTCGCCCGCATTCACGACAGAGCAATCGACCTTCTGGGCAAGAAGATTCACGGCTCCCGCGGCGTGATGGCGGACGATGATGATATCGGGCCGCATGGCGTTGAGCGTCGCGGCCGTGTCGATCAGCGTCTCGCCCTTCTTCACCGAGGAGGATGCCACCGACATGTTCATGACGTCGGCCCCGAGCCGCTTCCCCGCGATCTCGAAAGAGGATTGGGTGCGTGTAGAGGGCTCGAAGAAGAGGTTGATCTGCGTGCGGCCGCGGAGCGTCGATTTCTTCTTCTCGACCTGCCGGCTCACCTCGACCTGCTCGTCGGCCCGATCGAGGAGGGCCAGGATGTCGAGGCGCGAGAGGCCTTCGATCCCGAGGAGGTGCCGATGGGGAAACGAGGCGCCGGCCATGACCTCAGTGGCCTCGCCGCAGTTTCGGAAGGGAGGCCCGAGAGGGAGTGAGAGAAAGGATGCCGGCCATGGTCCCGGGTCCCCAAGATGGGGGCGGGGCGAAGGCGCGGGGGGGCGTAAACGGAGCGGAGCCGGCCATAGGCAACCCCTACGGTTTCGGCCTCAAAAAGCAACCCCGCCCAGCCCCCCGATCCACGCCGCTCTTCCGGGCCTCGGAGGGCACCCCCATATAGAAGTGTGGCGAAGGGCTGATTTGACAGCCATTCGTTTCCGCACCAGTTAGGCGCCCGCTCCCGCCCGGTTTCCGGCCCCTGGTCCCCTTCCGTAAAGCTTTAAGGTGCCGTTCCATGAAGGTCCTCGTCGTCGAGTCGCCCGCTAAGGCCAAGACGATCAACAAGTATCTTGGTCGCGACTACGAGGTCCTGGCCTCCTTCGGCCACGTTCGCGATCTGCCGGCGAAGGACGGCTCGGTGGATCCCGAAGACGACTTCCGGATGATCTGGGAGGTCGAGAGCCGGGGCGCCAAGCGCATGTCCGAGATCGCCCGGGCCGTGAAGGGCGCCGAGAAGCTCATCCTCGCCACCGACCCGGATCGGGAGGGCGAGGCGATCTCCTGGCACGTTCTCGAAGCGCTGAACGAGAAGCGGGCTCTCAAGGGCATCCCGGTCGAGCGGGTCACGTTCAACGCGATCACCAAGGACGCGGTCCAAACGGCCCTGAGGCAGCCTCGCCAGATCGACCAGGCGCTGGTGGATGCCTATCTCGCCCGCCGGGCGCTCGATTACCTCGTCGGCTTCACGCTGTCGCCCGTGCTCTGGCGCAAGCTGCCGGGCGCCCGCTCGGCGGGGCGCGTCCAGTCGGTGGCGCTGCGCCTCGTTTGCGTGCGGGAACTCGAAATCGAGACCTTCAAGCCCCAGGAATACTGGTCCATCGTCGCGACCCTCGCGACGCGAGAGGGCGCGGTGTTCGAGGCACGGCTCGTGGGCGCCGACGGCAAGAAGATCACCCGCCTCGACATCGGCAAGGGCGACGAGGCCGCCGCCTTCAAGCGCGACCTCGAACTCGCCACCTTCAAGGTGCGCAGCGTGGAGGCGAAACCCGCCAAGCGCCACCCCTACCCGCCCTTCATGACCTCGACCCTCCAGCAGGAGGCCTCCCGGAAACTCGGTCTCGCTCCGGCGCAGACCATGCGGATCGCGCAGCGACTCTACGAGGGCGTGGACATCGGCGGCGATACGGTGGGTCTCATCACCTATATGCGGACGGACGGCGTCGACATGGCGCCCGAGGCCATCCAGGCGGCCCGCCGCGTGATCGCACGGGAATATGGCGACCGCTACGTGCCGGGCGCGCCGCGGCGTTACACGTCCAAGGCCAAGAACGCGCAGGAAGCCCACGAGGCCATCCGCCCGACCGATATGGCCCGGTTGCCCTCGGAGGTGCGCCGCTACCTCGAGCCGGAGCAGGCGAAGCTCTACGAGCTCATCTGGATCCGCACCGTCGCGAGTCAGATGGAATCGGCCGAACTCGAGCGCACGACCGTCGATATCGACGCGATGGTCGGCCCGCGCCGCCTCGATCTGCGCGCCATGGGACAGGTCGTGAAGTTCGACGGCTTCCTCACGCTCTACCAAGAGGGCCGGGACGACGATGCGGACGAGGAGGAGGGCCGTCTGCCGCCCATGAAGGCGGGAGATCCGCTCGAGCGCCGTCGCATTGCGGCGACACAGCACTTCACCGAGCCGCCGCCGCGTTATTCCGAGGCGAGCCTCGTGAAGCGCATGGAGGAGCTCGGGATCGGCCGCCCCTCCACCTATGCCGCGATCCTGCAGACCCTGCGCGACCGAGACTACGTGAAGATCGAGAAGAAGCGCCTCGTTCCCGAGGACAAGGGACGCATCGTCGTCGCTTTTCTCGAGGCCTTCTTCCGCCGTTACGTGGAATACGATTTCACGGCCGATCTCGAGGAGCAGCTCGACCGGGTGTCGAACCACGAGATCGACTGGAAGCAGGTGATGCGCGAGTTCTGGCGCGACTTCTCGGCCGCCATCAGCGAGACCAAGGAACTACGCACCACCGAGGTGCTCGAAGCCCTCAACGAGCTGCTCGGCCCCCACATCTTTCCCGATCGCGGCGACGGCTCGAATCCCCGCACCTGCCCGAATTGTGGACAGGGCCAGCTCTCGCTCAAACTCGGCAAGTTCGGCTCCTTCATCGGCTGCTCGAACTATCCCGAATGCAAATACACGCGCCAGCTCCAGGCGACAGGCGCCGACGGCGAGGGAGAGGGTACGTCGGACGGATCCGGCCAACCCGGCGTGAAGGTGCTCGGCGACGATCCGGACACGGGTCAGGCCGTCACCCTGCGCGATGGGCGCTTCGGGCCTTTCGTGCAGCTCGGCGACGGCGAGAAGCCGAAGCGCACCTCGCTCCCCAAGGGCGTGACGCCTGGCGCAGTGGACCTCGCCATGGCCCTGAAGCTCGTGGCGCTGCCGCGCGAGGTGGCGCGGCATCCGGAAACCGGGGAGCCGATCCTCGCTAATATCGGTCGCTTCGGCGCCTATGTGCAGCACGGCAAGGTCTACGCCAATCTCGGGCGTGACGACGACGTGCTGGAGATCGGCGGCAATCGGGCGATCGATCTCATTGTCGCGAAGGAGAGCGGCGGCGGCGGCTTCCGGCGGGGAGCGGCCGATCCGGGGCGCCCGCTCGGGAACGATCCGGAATCGGGCGCCGCGATCGTCGTGAAGGCCGGCCGCTTCGGTCCTTATGTGACCGACGGCACCACCAACGCGACGCTGCCACGCTCGCTCTCGCAGGAGGCGGTCACCCTCGAGGACGCGCTGCCCCTCCTCGCCACGCGACGCGAAGCCGGCGGCAGCAAGGCTGCAAGGGGCCGCGGTCGGACGGGTGCCAAGAAGGCTGGATCGACCAAGTCGGCCGCCAAGAAGAGCCCGACGAAGAGCGCTGCCTCCAAGACGGGAGCCAAGGCCGCCACAAAGAAGGTGGCAGCGAAGAAGGCCAGCGGCAAAGCGGGGGCCAAAGCCGCCGCCAAGAAGCCGGCTTCGCGTAAGGCAGGTTAGGCGTGCCTCTCCCCGGCTGGGTCGACCGTGACCTCTTGGAGGCGGTTTTCCGCCTCCTCGTGGCGACTCTCGCGGGCATGGCGATCGGGCTCAACCGGGATCTTCACAACAAGCCCGTCGGAATGCGAACGCTCGGGCTCGTGTCGCTCGGTTCCGCGCTCGTTCTCCTGGCGAGCACCCGCTTCGGGCGACTTGAATTCGATCAGGATGCGGTGAGCCGGGTCATCCAGGGCATCCTGACCGGTGTCGGATTCATCGGGGCCGGTGTCGTTCTCCACGACAAGACCCGAATGAAGATCCACGGCCTCACGACGGCTTCCACGGTGTGGGTTGCGGCGTGCTCGGTGTCACCGCCGGCATGGGAGCCTGGCTCGTCACGATCGTGGGCAGCGGCATCACCCTGGCGTTGCTCGTGTTCGGTGGGCCCCTGGAGAGCTGGCTCGAACGATTGATCGGCGGACAACGGTCGGACAGCGAGCCGGACAACGATTGAAACTGGGAGCCGGAAGAAGGTCGAGCTGGCCAAGGACGCTCACTCACAGGCCGCCCTCAAGCACCAGGCCTGAGTCGCGACAGGAAATTCTCTATAGGCCGGTGTACAGGGCAACAGCGGCCACGATGCCGACGAAAGCGGAGGCGAGGCTGCCGAGCCAGAACAGGCGGGCCGGATCGACTGACGGGCTCACAGAAACGGCGTCGTGCCAGCCGAAAGCCTCCCCGGCCACACGAGCAGCCCGCGCGAGTTGCAGCTGCTTGACCTGACTTCCCGACGCCCGATCCGCCACGACGTGCACTCCCGATCTGTCACCTCCGCCTAGCTTCAGATCGTGAAGGTCGCATGACGGGTTCCGATTTCCAGCTGCTGGAGCCTCAGAGGCTGGCCAAGGGTGGTGATCGCGCCGCCAACCCTTTCTCGCGCAAGGGTTTGGTGTGTCATCGGCCCGACATGCGGGCGGGCTAGGCAGACCTCGCGTTTGCACAAGGAGACCACCATGGACGGCTACGTCCCGACTCGTTCGCAAGCCTACGAGGAATCCGAGAACCAGGGCACCAACACGAGCGAAAATCCTACGCTCGGCGAGGTGATCGCAACCCGGTTCAACCGACGTGACCTCCTTCGCGGTGCCCTCGCCGTCACAGCGATTTCGGCCACCGTGTCGCCCCTGGCGCTCGCCACAGCCGAGAAGGCGAAGGCGCAGGGCGCGCCCAGCAACACCACCCCTTCCTTCCATTTCAAGGAGGTGACGGCAGGTCAGGACGAGAGGCATTATGTTGCGGATGGATACGACGCCGACATCCTGATCCGCTGGGGCGACCCCGTGCTCCCCGGTGCGCCCGCCTTCGACCCCATGAACCAGACCGCCGCTGCCCAGGCGAAGCAGTTCGGCTACAACAACGACTTCGTGGGCTACTTCCCTCTCCCGGGCGCCGCGGACCCGAACGAGCACGGCCTTCTCGTCGTGAACCACGAATACACCAACGAGGAGCTGATGTTCCACGGGCTTGGCCGCCAGGATACCAAGCAGGCGAATTTCGGCGGCATGACCAAGGACCTCGTCGATATCGAGATCGCCGCCCATGGCGGCTCGGTGCTCGAGATCCGCAAGGTGAACGGCAAGTGGCAGGTGGTGGCCGATTCCAAGTATGCCCGCCGCATCACCGGCGAGACCGAGATGGAGATCACCGGTCCTGCTGCCGGTCACGACCGCATGAAGGTTTCCTATGACCCGGCGGGCCGGAAGGTCCGCGGCATGCTCAACAACTGCGCGGGCGGAACGACGCCCTGGGGCACGTGGCTCACCTGCGAGGAGAACATCAACGGTTATTTCTGGGGCAAGATCGCCGACGACCATCGGGAGGCCGCGAACAACAAGCGTATGGGCATCCCGGGCAACTGGTACGCCTGGGGCAAATTCCACGACCGCTTCGACGTCGCGAAGGATGTCAACGAGGCGAACCGCTTCGGTTGGGTCGTCGAAATCGATCCTTTCGACCCCACCTTCGTGCCGAAGAAGCGCACCGCCATGGGCCGCTTCAAGCATGAGGGCGCGGCCGGCATCGTGAACCGCGATGGCCGCTACGTGGTCTATCAAGGCGACGACGAGCGCTACGATTATGTCTACAAGTTCGTCACTGAAGCCCGCGTCGACACCCAGAATCGCGCCGCCAACCGGGACATCCTCGATCGCGGCACGCTCTACGTGGCGAAGTACAACGAGGACGGCACGGGCGAGTGGATGCCACTCATCCACGGACAGGGCCCGCTTCACGAGGCGAACGGCTTCCGCAGCCAGGCCGACGTCGTGATCGAGACCCGCCGCGCCGCGGACCTCCTCGGCGCCACCAAGATGGATCGGCCAGAGGACGTGGACGCCAATCCGAAGACCAACAAGGTCTACGTGATGCTCACCAACAACTCGCGCCGCACGGCCAGCGAGGTGAACGCCGCGAACCCGCGCGCGGAGAACCGCTTCGGCCACATCGTCGAGATGACGCCGGACGGCGGCGACCATGCGGCCATCAAGTTCCGCTGGGAGGTCCTGGTGAAGTGCGGTGACCCGTCGATAGCAGCGGTCGGCGCCACCTTCTCCTCGGCGACCACGAAGGATGGGTGGTTCGGCATGCCGGATAACTGCGCCGTCGACAGTCAGGGCCGCCTCTGGGTTTCGACGGACGGCAACTCGGCCCGCCAGACCGGCCGCGCCGACGGCGTCTGGGCGATCGAGACCGAGGGCGAGGCCCGGGGCACCTCCAAGCACTTCTTCCGCTGCCCGGCGGGCGCGGAACTGTGCGGTCCCTACTTCTCACCGGACGACACCACCTTCTTTGTGGCGGTTCAGCATCCAGGCGAAGGCGACGAGGACGACCCGAGCGCGAAGTCCGCCACCTTTGAGAGCCCTGCCACTCGCTGGCCCGACTTCAAGGACGGCATGCCCCCGCGTCCGTCCGTGCTCACGATCACGAAGCGGGGCGGCGGCAAGATCGCGAGCTGAGCCCATCCATCAGGAATTTGCAGAGGAGCGGCCTTCGGGCCGCTCTTTTCACTGATGGTCGGGCGACGACCAGCCAATGTCAGCGCCCTTTCGTCAACCCAAAATAGAAGTTGCCGCCAGCCGTGACCCCAAGGACAGGCCCGCTGCATCACCTGCTCTATGTACCTTGATCCGGCCCTTGCGAGCGACGGATTAACCCTTCAATAACCGAGGAGCGAGAGGATCGGGGTGAATGCCGGACGAGGTTTTCTCAGCGTGAACGGACCAAAAGCCGCTCTTCCCGTTCCCGTTTCGTTCTCTTATACTCAGTGAAATGAGCTACAGTGCACGCAAGAACGAATCACCACGGACCAGGTCGAAAATGACCGACGATCTCTTCGGGGGCGCGGCTCCCAAACGTGCGGCCACAGCTTCCGCCCGCAACGCTGCCGTGAAGGTGGCCCGACCGGCGGCGGGGCTGACGCTGGCCGAGGCCGGCTATGATGCGTCGACCATCGAGGTCTTGGAAGGGCTGGAGCCCGTCCGGCGCCGGCCGGGCATGTATATCGGCGGGACGGACGAGAAAGCCCTCCACCACCTCTTCGCTGAGGTGATCGACAACGCCATGGACGAGGCGGTCGCGGGCCACGCGACCTTCATCGAGGTGGAATTCGAGGAGGGCAACTGGCTCTCCGTGACCGATAACGGTCGCGGCATCCCGGTCGATCCGCACCCCAAATTCCCGAAAAAGTCCGCCCTCGAGGTCATCATGACCACGTTGCACGCGGGCGGTAAGTTCGACTCCAAGGTCTACGAGACGTCCGGGGGCCTGCACGGCGTCGGCGTTTCCGTCGTGAACGCCCTCTCCGAGACCCTCGAGGTCGAGGTGGCGCGCGGCCAGCAGCTCTACCGACAGCTCTTTTCCCGCGGCATCCCGAAGGGCAAGCTCGAAACGGTCGGCCGGGTGCTGAACCGGCGTGGCACCAAGGTGCGCTTCAAGCCCGACCACCAGATTTTCGGCAAGGACGCCCATTTCCAGCCCCGACGCCTGTTCAAGATGGCGCGCTCGAAGGCCTACCTCTTCGGCGGAGTCGAGATCCGCTGGAAATGCGCGCCCTCGCTCCTCGCCGGCAGCGAGAACGTGCCGCCCGAAGCCACCTTCCGGTTTCCGAACGGCCTCAAGGACTATCTCGCCCGCGACATCGAGGGGAAAGAACTCGTCGCCGATCAGGTCTTCTCCGGCAAGATCACCAAGCCCGGCGGGCACGGCTCGCTGGAATGGGCCGTGGCCTGGATGGCGAACGAGGACGGGTTCTCGTCCTCCTATTGCAACACGATTCCGACCCCTGAGGGCGGCACCCACGAGAACGGGCTGCGGATCGCGCTGCTCAGGGGCCTGCGCGAGCATGCCGAGCGCGTCGGCCAGGCGAAGCGCATGGCCGCGGTCTCGACCGACGACGTGATGGCGACCTGCGCCTCCATGCTCTCGGTGTTCATCCGGGAGCCGGAGTTCCAGGGTCAGACCAAGGACAAACTCGCTACCGTCGAGGCTGGCCGCATCGTCGAGAACGCGATCAGGGATGCCTTCGACCATTGGCTCGCCCTCTCGCCGCAACAGGCCAACAAGCTCCTCGACTGGGTCATCGACCGGGCCGAGGAGCGCCTGCGCCGACGCCAGGAGAAGGAGGTCGCCCGCAAGACCGCGACCCGCAAGCTGCGCCTGCCCGGCAAGCTCGCGGATTGCACCAATGCGGGAGCCAAGGGCTCCGAGCTCTTCATCGTCGAGGGCGACTCGGCGGGCGGCTCGGCCAAGCAGGCGCGGGACCGGGCCACCCAGGCCGTGCTGCCGCTGCGGGGCAAGATCCTCAACGTGGCCTCGGCCGGGAAGGACAAGCTGCACCAGAACCAGCAGCTCTCGGACCTCGTCCAGGCGCTCGGCTGCGGGACCGGGGCCGGCTATCGGGATGGGGACCTGCGCTACGATAAGGTGATCATCATGACGGACGCCGATGTGGACGGCGCCCACATCGCCTCGCTCCTCATCACCTTCTTCTACCGCCAGATGCCTCGGCTCATCGACGCGGGCCATCTCTACCTCGCCGTGCCGCCGCTCTACCGGCTGACTCAAGGGGCCAAGACGGTGTACGCCCGCGACGATGCCCATCGGGACCGGCTCCTGAAGACCGCGTTCAAGGGCAACGGCAAGGTCGATACCGGCCGCTTCAAAGGCCTCGGCGAGATGATGCCGAGCCAGCTGAAGGAAACCACCATGGACCCCAGGAAGCGCACGCTCCTCAAGGTGATGGTGGCGGCCGACGAGCGTCCGGAGACGAGCGACGCGGTGGAGCGCCTCATGGGCAACAAGGCCGAAGCCCGCTTCACCTTCATTCAGGAGCGCGCCGTCTTCGCGGACGAGGCCCAGCTCGATATCTGAGGGAGATCCCACCGTTATTGCGGTCCCCGCGCAAGCGGCGGGCTCGAACCCAGGAGGTAGCTCGACAAGAGTTCGCCATCTGAGTTTGCCGGCAAGGCGGCTCCTCCGGGTCGGGCTCTCGCTCCCCCGGAACGACAGCCTGCCTTAGACTTTCCCCCTCTCCTGCACGAGCCACGCTCGCAAGGCCCGGGTCACGGCCTCGGGCTGCTCCAAGGAGGACAGGTGCCCGCAATGCGGCACGACCACCAGGGAGGCCCATTCGACCGGTTCAGCCATCTCGCGGGCAAGCTCCGGCGGGGTGATCACATCCTCGGCACCGACGAGCACGAGGGTCGGGATCTCGATGCCGGGCAGTAGGGACCGGGAGTCAGCCCGGGCGATGATCGCCTCCTGCTGTCGCAGGTAGGCCTCGGCCCCGGTCTCAAGGAGCATCTGCCGGTGGATGTCCTCGAGCGCCGCGTCGCCCTGGTGATCCGGGTGGACGAGGCGTTCCCAAAGGGCCCGGTGGATCTCCTCCAGCCGTCCGGCTTCCGCGAGTGCCATCAATCGGCGCCGGTTCGCGGTGGCCTCCTCGCTGTCTGGCCGGGCGCTGGTGTCGAGGAGAGCCAGGCGCGTCACCCGCTCCGGGGCTTGGCGCATCACTTCGAGACAGATGTACCCGCCCATGGAGAGCCCTGCGAGGGCGAAGCGCTCCGGAGTCTCGTCCAGGAGGCGTCGGGCAATCGCTTCCATGCTGTCGTCCCGGCGATGGTCGGCGACGAGAGTCCGGCAGGTTCCCCGCAGGGCCTCGATCTGCGGTCCGAAGAGGCGATCCGTGCAGTTGAGGCCCGGAACGAAGACAAGGGTTTCCATCTCAGCCATGGCAGGATTGCGCCCTTTCGATTGACAACACCGAAGCTTATCCTATGGTCCGCCCGTCTTTCGCCAAGGGCCCGGCGGTTCAAATCCCTGCTCCCGAAGCGAAACTAAGTATTGCGCCCGTTCGTTGCCGCTGTGGAGCGGTGCTGGTTGAGGCGCCCTGCCCAGAACGGTTCCCTCACTGATGTCGTTTGCCGAACTTGGATTGAGCGAGAAGGTCCTTCAGGCTGTCGAGGCCTCGGGCTACACCGAACCGACGCCCATCCAGGCGCAGGCGATCCCGCATGTGCTCGCCCGAAAGGACGTGCTCGGCGTCGCGCAGACCGGAACCGGCAAGACCGCGGCCTTCACGCTCCCGATGCTCACGCTCCTCGAAACGGGGCGGGCGCGCGCTCGCATGCCCCGCACGTTGATCCTGGAGCCGACCCGGGAGTTGGCGGCCCAGGTCGAGGAAAGTTTCATCAAGTACGGCGTCAATCATCGCCTATCGGTCGCCCTGCTCATCGGCGGCGTCTCCTTCGGCGATCAGGACATGAAGATTACCCGGGGCGTGGATGTGCTCATCGCCACGCCGGGCCGGCTCCTCGACCATTTCGAGCGCGGCAAGCTCCTGCTCTCCGGTGTCGAACTGCTCGTGATCGACGAGGCCGACCGGATGCTCGACATGGGGTTCATTCCCGACATCGAGCGTATCGTGAAGCTCGTGCCCTTCACCCGGCAAACCCTGTTCTTCTCCGCGACCATGCCGCCGGAGATCCAGCGCCTCGCCGACGCCTTCCTGCACAATCCCGTGAAGGTCGAGGTGGACCGCACGGCTACGACGGCGACGACGATCACGCAGCGCCTCGTCGCCACCGGCCGCGAACCGCACGAGAAGCGCGACACCCTGCGGGGCCTCGTCCGCGGCGCCGAGGACCTGAGAAACGCTATCGTGTTCTGCAACCGCAAGCGCGATGTGGCGGTCCTCCACCGCTCCCTGCTTCGCCACGGGTTTAACGCGGCCGCGCTCCATGGCGATATGGACCAGTATGCCCGCATGGCGGCGCTGGAGGGCTTCCGGAAGGGCGAGACCACAATCCTGGTGGCAAGCGACGTCGCCGCCCGCGGCCTCGATATCCCGGCCGTCAGCCACGTGTTCAACTACGACGTTCCCCACCATGCCGAGGATTACGTCCACCGCATCGGGCGTACGGGCCGGGCGGGCCGCGCCGGCGCTGCCTTCACCCTGGTGGCCCGTGGGGACGAGAAATCGCTGAGCGCGATCGAGACCCTGATCAAGCAGCCCGTCGAGTGGGAAGGGCCGAACCTTTCGGAGCGGCCGGCAACGGAGGAGGGATCTTCCCGCTCGCGGGGCCGTGACAGCCGCGGGCGCGGCGAGCGCCGAAGTGGCGAGCGCCGGGGCGACGAACATCGGAGCGACGGACGTCGCGCCGGTCGACGTAGCGAGGAGCGGCGGAGCCGCGAGCCCAGGCCGGAAGTTCCAGAGGCCGGCGAGGCAGAGCCCATCGCCGCCGTTCCGGTTCGGGAACCGCGCGAACCGAGGCCGCCCCGTGAGGCGCGCCCGCCCCGCCAAGCGCGCCCGCCTCAGGCTTCCGAAGCACCGTCTCGTTCACGTCAGCCGCATTCCTCGGACGCCTCGTCTCAAGGCTCCTCCCAAGGAGCATCCCAGGCACCGTCCCATGGGTCCTCTCATGAACGGCGTCACCGGCATCAGGACAACGATCCGCCGGTGGTCGGTTTCGGAGGCGATGTCCCAGCCTTCCTGCAACGCTCCGCCTTCATCCCGCGCCGGACGCTGGTCGAGGAGCGGGAGGAGTCCGAAGCCGAGGATTAAGCTCGCTTCAGCGCCTCTTCCTGGAGAGAGCCGCACGCGCGGCAGCGCCCAGCGCCAGTTGCGCCCAACTCGCCGCCGCCTCCGGATCGTCGAGGGCAGCGCCGGGTAGAAGCCAATAGCTCGTCTGGTGGGCTTTCCCGTTCTTCGCGTAGCTGAAGGCCCGGGAGCCGGCTGCCTCGAAATGGGGTCTGCTGGCCGCGTCGGCCTTCAGGAAGATCTCGCCCCGGACTTCGAGCGCGAACATCTGGCCGTGCAGGTAAATGCCTTGGCCGCCGAACATGCGGCGGGTCTTCACCGGGCCGAGTTCCTGAAACAGGTCCTGAATGGCTTCCGGATCCATGGCGCTGCTCGCGTGCCGGTCGAGGAGCTCCTACGGGCCGCCTGGGGGGTTCGGCCGACCTACCCGGCCGGCTGGAGCGTGGCAGGCGTGATCGCGACGGATTCGCCGCAGCCGCAGGCGGAGGTCTGGTTCGGGTTGTTGAACACGAACTGGGAGGAGAGCCTCGTGGTCTGGAAGTCCATCTCGGTGCCGAGGAGGAACAGCACGGCCTTGGGGTCGACCAGCACGGTGACGCCCTTGTCCTCCACGACCTCGTCGAGGGGCGAGACGCTCTCGGCGTATTCCATCGTGTAGGACATACCGGCGCAGCCGCCGTTCTTCACGCCGACGCGCACGCCCACGATGGGCTGCTCGGACTTGGCGATGATGCTCTTGACGCGATTCGCCGCCGCGTCGGTCAAGGTCATGACCTTGAACTTAGGTATTGCCATCGTGCTCTCCTGACATCCGGGTTCAAGGCCCGGGCCAACGAGGGATCGTGTCTTATGTAATCACGCCGGGGGCTTTCGTCGAGTTCCCCGGTGATCGGGCCGACGAGCATCGCGCTCCACCGACCGGCCCCTCACCCTAACCCTCTCCCCGCCTGCGGGGAGAGGGGACGCGCCTGTGCCCTCGCCACCGTGTTGGTGCGAGGCATGGGCCTTGAGGTCTCCTGATCTCCTGGGGAGAGCGGGA
>JAESFL010000112.1_pt1 | contig 83096 bp, 79 predicted proteins | sample 9269401 | NCBI WGS metagenome assembly JAESFL01 (sample SAMN14506025, study PRJNA617098) | algae metagenome | isolation source: Gloeocapsa sp. UFS-A4-WI-NPMV-4B04 and co-occurring heterotrophs from desert... | place: USA: Utah | collected 2006-10-01 | reverse complement strand
TGCGGCCGGCGGGAGACGGCATCCGCGTTTTTTCGGAGGGGCACCATGGCGGCGGCGGAGGTGGATGCGTGTCCTTGCACATCATCCACCCGATCGCGATCCGTAAAGCCTGCCCGCGCCGGACAGGGGGAAGAAAAGACGGATGGCTGTGCGGTTCGAGTCTCCCGTCCGTCTTCTTTCCCTTGACCCGTGGATGCGCGAAGGCCCCGCCAGCGACGGCGGGGCCTTCTGCGTTCCGGCGTGTCCGCGGCTCAGTACGCGGGGGCGGCCCAGTCGTCGCCGCCGCGGGCGTAGTCTTCGTCCACGTAGCCCCTCGGCTCGCGCACGGACGCGCGGCGGGCGCGGACGGCGCGTCGGAACTCGCCCTCGTCGCCGCGGACGGCGCGCGACAGGGCGCGGCCGGCGGCGAACGCGGCCAATCCGCCGATCACCCACGGCGCGGCCACGATCAGCGGGTCCATCCACTGGTGCTTCACGTCCGCGCGGTTCTGCCCCGCCCGCGAGCGGATGCCGTGGCGGGTGAACTCGCCGATCACGCCGCTCTCCGAGAGCGGGTTGTCGGGGTGGCCCTTGAGCGCGGACTCCAGGCTGCTCTCCAGCACGTCCACCCGGTCCGCGGCCAGCAGCAGCAGCCAGTGCGAGGCGCGCCCCTCGCTCAGCGTGTACGCGTACCGGCGGATGGCGCCGGAGATGCCCCGCGGCGGCTGCCCCGTGCCGAACACGGGCGGCAGGATCCCGTGCTCGGGCGACATCTCCCGCGGCCACTTTTCCGGCTGCCGCTCGGGAAAGTCCCAGTGCGCGTTCGTGGCGCCCGGATCGAAGTCCTCCATGGGCACCGCGGGCCGGTCCGCGTAGTCCAGGTCCACCCCCCAGCCGGGGATGCGCGCCCGCACCTCGTCCAGCGGCGGCGCGGCGCGCGTGGTGGAGGCCCAGTACGCCCGGGGGAGGTCGCGCGGTGCCGGCATGCCGGCGTGCCCTTCGGTCAGATCTGACATCGTCCGTATCCCCCCTCAGTTCGGGACCACGATGGGCTTGATGCAGTTGTCCAGCTTGGCGCTGAACATGTGGTAGCCCTCGGCGATGTGCTCCAGCGGCACCCGGTGCGTGATGATGTCGCTGGGCTTGAAGATGCCGTTGCGGATGTGCTCGAACAGCCGCGGCCAGTGGCGCTTTACGCTGCACTGATTGGCGCGGATGGTGAGCCCCTTGTTCATGGCGTCGCCGAACTTGACGGCGCTGAACAGGGGGCCGTACGCGCCCACCACGGCCACCGTGCCGCCCTTGCGGACGGAGTCGATGCACCAGTTGAGCGCCACGGGCGATCCGCCCTGCAGCTTGAGCTTGGACGCCGTCACCATCTGCATGAAGCTGCCGTCCGCCTCGGCCCCCACGGCGTCGATGGCGACGTCGGCGCCCAGCCAGTCGGTGATCTTCTTCATGTGCATGATGATGTCGTCGTACTCCGCGAAGTTGTACGTCTCCGCGAAGGCGAACTCGCGCGCCTTTTCCAGCCGGTACTCCAGGTGGTCGATGACGATCACCCGCCCCGCGCCCATGAGCCACGCCGACCGGGCCGCGAACAGTCCCACGGGCCCCGCGCCGAACACCACCACCACGTCGCCCGCCTGGATGTCGCCCAGCTGCGCCCCGAAGTAGCCCGTGGGGAGGGCGTCCGTCAGCAGCACGGCGTCGTCCTCGTCCATCCAGTCGGGGATCAGGCTGGGCCCCACGTCGGCGAAGGGGACGCGCACGAACTCCGCCTGGCCGCCGTCGTAGCCGCCGGTGGTGTGCGAGTAGCCGTAGATGCCGCCCACGGCCGTGGCGTTGGGGTTCACGTTGTGGCAGTTGGCGTACAGCTTTCGCGAGCAGAAGAAGCACGACCCGCAGAAGATGTTGAACGGCACCATCACCCGGTCGCCGCGCTTCAGGGTCTGCACGGAGGGGCCCACCTCCTCCACCACGCCGATGAACTCGTGGCCGAACGTCTGGCCCACGCGCGTGTCGGGCATCATCCCGTGATAGATGTGCAGGTCCGAGCCGCAGATGGCCGCCCTCGTCACCCGCACGATGGCGTCGTTGGGGTGCTCGATGGGCGGAATGTCCTTCTCCTCCACCCGGATCCGGTACGGCCCGCGGTACACCATCGCTCGCATGCGTCGTCTCCTGGCTCGTGGTCGCTCCGATCGTGGGGGCGGGGACCGAGCAACCGCCATGCCGCCGGGGGCGCACGCCTCGTCCGGCGCCCCCCGCTAAGGGGACGATTTCGCAGATAGATAGCCGATTCGAGTCCGTCTCGGCATGCGGGCGGAGGGGCCGGCGGAGGACAGAGCGAATGAATTCGCCGCAACGAACACACGAAGTCCGCCTGCGCGGACTCCCGTCACGGGCGGAGTGCCGTGGGACGGGTGCGGGTTCCGGCACGGGCGGAGCTCTCGGGGCGAGGGCTTCGGTAGCTGGCCGGCGGACCGGCCGGATTCCGCGGTTGAAGCAGTAACGCTGTTGAAGCCCCACGCAGTTTGTGGGGCTTTCCGCAGTTGTTGCGGCGGCTTCAGCCGCTCAGGCCGGATGCCTGATCCGCTCGACGGATACTGTCCCGTGCACGCATCCGCATCCCTCGAAGGCCTCCTTGACAACAAATCTTGTCAAAGCTAGGATTGGGTCCATGAACGACCTGGAAGTCATCGACGATCCGGCCGCCGCGGTGGTCGCCCTGGAGCCCGTGCGCAGCCGGCTGCTGGCGGAGCTCGCGGAGCCCGCCTCGGCCGCGACGCTGGCCAGCCGCGTGGGGATCGCGCGGCAAAAGGTCAACTACCACCTGCGCGCCCTGGAGGCGCACGGGCTGGTGAAGGAGTCCGGCACGCGGCGCTGGGGCGGCATCACGGAGCGGCTGCTGGTGGCCAGCGCGGCCTCGTACCTCGTCTCGCCCGGCGCCATGGGGGCCGCGGCCGCCGGGCCGGAGCGCGGCGACCGCCTGTCCGCCAGCTACCTGGTGGCCCTGGCCGCGCGCATCATCCGCGAGGTGAGCGGGCTGCTGCGGGGGGCGCAGGCCGCCGGAAAGAACCTGGCAACGCTTTCCATCGACACGGAGATCCGGTTCCGCTCCCCCGCGGACCGGGCCGCGTTCACGCACGAGCTCACGCAGGCGGTCAACACCCTGGCCGCCCGCTACCACGACGCGCAGGCGCCCGGCGGCCGGCCCCACCGGCTGGTGATCGTCGCGCACCCGCTGCCCGTCGAACCCCAACCCCAGGAGAACTGATGCCCGTACACAAGGACGAATCCGGCCGCCGCTCCGTCCAGGCCGAGGTGGAGGTCCCCGGCACGCCGGAAGAGGTGTGGGACGCCATCGCCACCGGGCCCGGCGTCACGTCCTGGTTCGTGCCCTGCCAGGTGGACGAGCGCGTGGGCGGCTCCGTCGTGTCGAGCTTTGGCCCGGGGATGGACTCGGTGGCGCAGATCACCCGGTGGAATCCGCCCCACAGCTTCGTGGCCGAAAGCAACGACATGGGGCCCGATGCGCCCACCATCGCCACGGAGTGGATCGTGGAGGCGCGCGAGGGAGGGACGTGCACCGTGCGGGTGGTGCACAGCTGGTTCGCGGACAGCGACACGTGGGACAACCAGTTCGAGGGCTTTACGTTCGGCTGGCCGGCGTTCTTCCGCGTGCTGCGGCTGTTCCTGACCCACTTCCGCGGCGAGCGCGGCGTGCAGGTGCAGCTGATGGGGGTGGCGCCGCTCCCCAAGGAGGCCGCGTGGGAGGCGTGGACGCGTCCGCTGGGGCTGTTCGGCGCCGCGGTGAGGCAGCGCGTGGACACGCCGGCGGACGCGCCGCGGCTGGCGGGGACGGTGGAGTGGGCGGGGCAGCCCGCGTGGCCGGAGGACCTGCTCCTCCGCCTGGACGCGCCGGCGCCCGGCATCGCGCACCTGGTGCCGCATGCCATGGGCGGGCAGGTGTACCTGACCCTGCGCCTGTACCTCTACGGCGACACCGCGCCCGCCGCCGCCGCGGAGGCGGAGTCCGCCTGGCAGGCGTGGTTCGGCGAGCACTTTGCCCTGGCTGCAGCGTAAGGGGCAACGGATCGCATCCCGTACACCCGCGGCGATCACGCACGAGAACACGAGAGCCCCGGCGCGCGCGCCGGGGCTCTTTGCATGCGGGAGACCGGTTGGGGTGCAGATGTGCGCCCGGATGGAGACTATTGATCGGCGGCGTCCTTCCGAGTACGATGGGTCGGCGCAGGGTGTTCCCGGCGCAGACCCTCCGCCGATCGCCTCCCGGTCCGCGCCGCCGGATCGTTCATCATCCCCCCCCCGTTCCCATACGCACGCGATGAAATTCGCCCTGGTGTTCCGGATGGCCGTTCTTGCCCTGTGCTGCGCGACTCCGGCCAATGCGCAGCAGCAGGAGCGGTTCGGCAACGTGGAGGTGTACCTGGATGCAACGCACGACAGCATGAGCCACGCGCTGCTCAAGCCGGACGCCTACGCGGGCACCGGCGAGCTGGTGTTGTCCTGCGGCGGTGAGCCCGGCGGCCTTGCGGCGGGCCTTCACCTGGCCGGCGATTCCAGCAGCGTCCCCGTGCGGGCGGTCCTGGCCTTCGATGGGGCTCCGCCGGTTGGGACCGTCTGGCGAAAGGGCGTCCGCGACGTCCTCGCGATCCTGCAGGCGCAGGATGCCGGGGACGTGCTTGCGCGCGCGCGCCAGGCGGAACGCCTGACCGTGCAGGTGCCGGCAGCTCGTCCGTCCCGTCCGGCGGCGGAGTACGTGTACACGCTCACGGGGCTGGAGCCGGCGCTTGCCCGGATGGGGTGCACGGCCGCCGCGGCACCGGGAGCACGCAGCGCCGGCGCCAGGACGCTGCGGAGCATGGTGGCAATCACGGAGGAGATGTCCAGCAACCGGTCGTTGCCTCCGCTCGGGGTGGTCTATGAGCCGCGGCCCGTGGACCCTGGGGTGTTCCGCGCTAGTCTCCAATCCCACTTTCCGGGGCTGCTGCGGAACAGGCGCGCCGACGGCGAGTTGATTCTGCGCTTTGTCGTGTTGGAGAACGGGCGCGTGGATCGCACCCGAGCAAGCATCGTCAGGTCCACACACGAGGAGCTCAACGGGACCGCCATACGCATGCTTGGCCGGCTATGGTTCCATCCCGCGCAGGTGAACGGTGTTGTGCCCGTGAAAGCCTGGGTGCAGCTTCCCATTCAGTTCACTGTATCGGACCCATGAGCACGGGTCCATGCACACCGCCCACACAGGCCGGCCTCTCCCGCGGATCGCGCCCGGCGGTGTATACTCCCGCTCGGCGAAGCCTTGATCCCATGCACCCAGGAGCCACATGAACACGAGCGAGATCACGGGTGTGATGACCACCCTTCTCTCCGAACTGGTGGACGGCGCGCCGGAGGGGGGCGCGTTCATGCTCAACCCGGGCGACGCGGGCCTGCTGCGCTCGCTGGAAAGCCTGTCCGCGGAGGACGCTTCGCAATCCTCGGACGGGGGGGCGACGATCGCGGCGCACGTGGACCACCTGCGCTACGGCCTGTCGCTGATGAACCGCTGGTCCGGCGGCGAGAACCCGTTCCGGGACGCGGACTGGAGCAAGAGCTGGGAAACGACGTCCGTCTCGGAAGACGAGTGGAAGCAGCTGCGCGAGAGCCTGGCGGACGAGGCGCATCGCTGGCTGACTACGCTGAAGGCGCCGCGCGAGGTCATGGACATCGAGCTGAACGGGATGGTGGGCAGCATCGCGCACCTGGCGTATCACCTGGGCGCCATCCGCCAGATCGATCGCACCGCCCGCGGCCCCAAGGCCAACGACTGATCCTCCGCGGGCGCGTACGGTCAGGATGGATCACGCGGAGGACGCGGAGACAAACGGAGAGGACGCGGAGAACGACGGGTTTTCTCCGCGTCCTCTCTCCGTTCCTCCGCGTCCTCCGCGTGATTTCTTCTGCAGCGCATGTGGAATGGGGTGCTGGGACGCCGGGCGGAGGGCTCGTGCTGTCGATCGCGGGACGCAACGGATAATTTTCCCCCGCAACACGCGGGGCCGGCGCTCCGCGTCCATCGAATCAGCACCGACGGCACATCATCCATGACGAGCGAAGCGGCGGAGCACGGCGCGCCGGAGATCCGGGAGGGCAGGGACGGGGACGCGGCGCGCGCGGAGCTGCTGGAGCGCATCCGCCGGCTGGAGCGCGCGTCGCGGCCGCTGGAGCCGGGATCTGCGGGACGCCGCCGGCTGCGCGACGGGGTGGTCGCCTCGTCCGAGCGGTTCCTGCGCCGCGTGCAGGGGCTGGGCGCGTTCGACACGGGCGGCACGGGCGCGGGCATCCACGCGCTGCCGCTGGGGGAGCGCGGCGTGGCGCTGGAGGACGTGATCGAGCTGCTGGAGCGCGAGGTGGTGGCACCGGGCGGGCATCCCGCGTCGCCCGGGCACCTGGCGTACATCCCCGGCGGCGGATTGTACCACGCCGCCCTGGCGGACTACCTGGCGGCCGTCACCAACAAGTACGCGGGGATCTTCTTTACCGGGCCGGGGCCGGTGCGGATGGAGAACCTGCTCGTCCGCTGGACCGCCGACCTGCTGGGCTACCCGGCCGGCGCGGGGGGCAGCACCGTCTCCGGCGGGAGCATGGCCACCCTGACGGCCGTCACCACGGCCCGCGACGCGCACCGGCTGCGCGGCGCCGACTACGCGTCCGCCGTGGTCTACCTGACGTCGCAGGCGCACCACGCGGTGGAAAAGGCGCTGCACATCGCGGGGATGGGCGAGGCGCCCGTGCGGCAGGTGCCCATGGACGAGCGCTTTCGCATGCGGCCGGACGCGCTGGCGCGGATGATCGCCGAGGACCGCGCCGCCGGGCTGCGGCCGTGGCTCGTGGCCGCCGCCGCGGGGACCACGGACACGGGCGCGGTGGATCCGCTCGCCGCCATCGCGGACGTGGCCGAGCGTGCAGGATGCTGGTACCACGTGGACGCGGCGTACGGCGGCTTCTTTCTTCTCACGGAGCACGGGCGGGCGGTGCTGGCCGGGATCGAGCGGTCCGATTCCGTGGTGCTGGACCCGCACAAGAGCCTGTTCCTGCCGTGGGGATCGGGGATGGTGCTGGTCCGCGACGCCGGGCTGATGGCCGCCGCGCACGAGGGCTCCGGCAGCTACATGCAGGACGCCCTGCGCGGCGACCCCGGCGAGATCTCTCCCGCGGACGTGTCGCCCGAATTGTCGCGGCCGTTCCGTGCCCTGCGGATGTGGCTGCCGCTGGTGCTGCTGGGCACGGCGCCCTTTCGCGCGGCGCTGGAGGAGAAGCTGCTGCTCGCCCGCTACTTCCATGGGGAGGTGCGGGCGCTGGGATTCGAGGCCGGGCCGGAGCCGGACCTGTCCATCGTCACCTTTCGCTGGGCCCCCGCCGGCGTGAGCGACGAGCGCGCGAACGCCGTGAACGAGGCGATCGTGGAGGCGGTGCGGCGCGACGGGCGCATCTTCCTTTCGTCCACCATGCTGGACGGGCGGTTCACGCTGCGGATGGCCGCGCTCTCCTTCCGCACCCACCGCCGCACCATCGACCTGTGTCTGCGGATCCTCCGCGAGCAGGTGGAGCGCCTGGCGGGTTGAGTGGGGTCGCCACTGGGGAATAGACGCTGCGACCGCGTCGGCGTGAACGGCACACGGCCGTCATTCTGAGGGAGCGCGCGCCGGCAACTCGAACGCGCACAACGCCTTGTGCGCGACCGAAGAATCTGGTCGCGCCGCGCCCGGCACTCGGCCGAGCACGGGACCCTACGGCACTCGACCGGCGGTCGGGATCCTGCTCCGGGGCAACCAGATTCTTCGGTCGGCGCCATCCGTCACGGGCCGGGACCCGGCCGGCGCCTCCGCTCAGAATGACACCACGGGCGGGAATTGCTGAAAAGAAAGGCCGCCCGCCGGAATCTCCGGCGGCGGCCTTTCCGTCCGCGCTGTTGGTGTCCGCGGAGGCGGACAGCGTGAAGTTGTAGCCGCGAAGCCGCGAATTCATTCGCTCTCGCCTCCCTGCGCTCCGCTCCACCCTTCTCTCCCACGCTTGGTCTTCTCCCGCGCTCCAGACCCTCTCTCCCGCGCCCGGATCCCTGTGGACTCCTCGATGGCGTCGGCGGGTGCGACCTGCCCCACTCCGTGACGGCGGATGTCTCACGTGGGACATCGGCGTCCCGAGCCCTCGCCCGCGAGTAGGCGTAATTCGTTGCGGGAGCAGGAGATTCGCAGGGGCACGGGCGGTGCTCCAGGACTGCTACGCGAAGGTCCTCCCATCCCCCACGCTCCCGCCATCCATGATCCTCTCGCTCCGCTCCACCCGCGCGGCGCTCCTGGCCGTTCTGCTCGCCGCACCGGCCGCCGCGCAGCGCCCGCCGCCGCGCGTGGTCCAGGCGACGCCAGAGTACGTGCTGCGCATGCACGCCATCCGCGTGCGCGACACCGACGGCTCGCAGGCCACCGACATCTCGCCCGCGCAGGTGCAGCAGTGGGTGCAGAAGACCAACCAGGTGCTGACGGCGTCCGGCGCGGGCATCCGGCTGCAGTGGGATCCCAGTCCCACCGGGCCCGACTGGGAGACGCTGGACAACACGGCCATCAACCACGCCGGCTTCGGAAACGCGCAGGCCACGGCGGCGGCCAACGCCGTCGCGGCCAGGTACCCGGGCAAGCTGGTGGTCTTCTTTCGCCGCGACGCGGGCAACGGGCCCAACCCCAACACGGGCAACGGCTGGTCCGATGCGCCGGAGAGCGGCGTGCTCTTCATCGCCATGCCCGGCTTTGCGCAGACCACCGTGGTGGGCGACGTGACGCCCGGCACGGCGGACGGCGAGAGCTCCGTGCAGAACATCTGGCAGCTGGCCCACGACCTGGGCCACTTCCTGTCCCTGGACCACACCTTTCCCGGGACCTCGGACGGAGGCACCAACACCGTGGCCAAGGCCGCGGCGTACATCCGCGACAACGGCGGCGTGCAGTCCGCCCTGGACGGCGACGGCATCGCCGACACCCCGGCCGAGGCGGGCACCGGCTTTTTCGCCAGCCAGGGGTGGACGCTGTGCGGCGGGCACGACCCGTACACCATCAGCGGCACGCGCGCCAACGGGCAGCCGTTCAGCTACGAGTACCGCCCCGCGCGCAGCAACATCATGAGCTACTTCGCCTGCGAGCCCATGCGGTTCACGCCCGGGCAGGTGGCGCGGATGCGGCAGGCGCTGCAGCACGCCAACCGGGTGATGCTCATCCAGGCGCCGTGCCCGCCGGACTTCGCGGGGGTGGCGTCGGCCGCGTTCCAGACGTGCTTCGACTACTGGACGCGCCGGGGGATGTGGCCCGTGACGCTGGCGGCCAACCGCATCGGCAATGCGACGTTCTTCACGGGCTCCATGCAGGCGGGCACGGACCGGCCCGTGCGGACCATGATGACGCAGGCGCAGTTCCAGGAGGCGTTCAACACCTTCCGCGCGCGCAACTTCCGCCCGGAGCGCATCCACGTGCTGTCCACGCCGGACGGGCCGCGCTTCAACGTGATCTGGGCGCCGGTGGACGGGCAGTTCGAGGTGCGCGCGGACCTCACGACGGAGCAGTTCGGCACCACGTGGACGCAGATGCGCGCGGCGGGCTTCGTGAACACGGACCTGGCGGGATACGCCACGGCGGGGGGCACCCGGTTCGCCGGCGTGTGGGTAAAGCGCGCCACGCAGGGTGACGCCAGCTACGGCGACATGGCCGCCGCGGCGTACCAGCAGCGCTTCGACCAGATGTGGGCGCAGGGATTTCGCCCCGTGCGGCTGTCCGCGTACACCGTGGGCGCGGAGACGCGGTACGCGGCCGTGTGGGAGAAGGTGCCCGGCAGCTGGGTGCAGCGCTTTGGCCTGACGGCGGCGCAGTTCCAGGCGGAGTACGACACCCGTGCGGCGGCCGGCTTTCGGCTGCACCAGGTGACCCCCCTGGGCGACCGCTACGCCGCCACCTGGTTCAAGCCCTGACCGCAGGGGGAGGGAGGGGGATGATATGGACCCGGTGCACGCCGGCGAAGCGCCCCCACCGCTCGCGTAGGCTCGCCCCTCCCCCAAAAACCCTGGGGGAGGTTGAACCGCGGGTCGTGGTCGTGTCGCGGCTGGCTGCACGTGCGGCGTGATGGAACGACGAAGCCGCCCGCCGGATCTCCGGCGGGCGGCTTTGCGCTGTTGGTGTCCGCGGAGGCGGACAGCGTGAAGTTGTAGCCGCGAATTCATTCGCTCTCGGTTTTCTCCGCGCAGACACTACGCATTCTGCGCTGGCGTTCCGCTCCCCTGCACGCCCGGACTCCCTCTCTCCCCGCGATCCGTGCCGCTACCGCCCCGTCCGCGGATAGATGCGGTAGCGCTCGCGGGTGGCGTTCCACGCGGTGCGCTCCTGCGTCCAGCGGCGGTCGATCTCGCGCGGGTCATCGCCGCGGTCGAACGCCGCGCGCGCCCACCGCGAGCCGATCATCTGCGTGAACCCCTCGTTCCGCACCTGGAACTGGGCAGGGTTCTGCTTCTTGGCCTCCGTCGCCAGCACCAGCGCCGTGTAGGCCGGGCGGAACGTCGCGCGGTCCGTCACGTCCAGCCGCAGCGTGGTGAACGTCGTCCCCTTGTACTGCGTATCCACCTTGGGATCGGTCGTCGGCGTGATCTGCACGGGGGTGAGCGTCAGGCCGGGGAGATCGTACTTGGCCACGGAATCCCGCAGCCGGTTCGCGTCCAGCCAGGGCGCGCCCACGTAGTTGAACGGCGCGTCCGTGCCGCGCCCCACGTGCACGTTGGTCCCCTCCAGCAGCACCAGGCCCGAGAACTTGAGCTCCGCGTCCACCGAGCGGATGTTGGGGCTGGGCGGAACGAAGCGGAGCCCCGTCTGCTCGAACCACATGTCGGGCCGCCAGCCGGCCACGGGCACCACGTGCAGGTCCGCGCCGATCTTCGCGTCCTCGTTGAAGTAGCGGGCGATCTCGCCGGCCGTCATCCCGTGGCGCAGGGGGACGCTGTAGTAGCCGGTGATGACCTGCGTGACCTCGCGGACGGCCAGGTCCATCACGGGCCCGTCCTGCGCGTCGGTGATGGGATTGGGCCGGTCCAGCACGACGAAGGGAATGCCGCGCTTCTTCGCCTCTTCCATCGCCATGGCCATGGTCCACACGAAGGTGTAGACCCGCGCGCCGATGTCCTGGATGTCGAACACGAGCACGTCCACGTCCGCCAGCTCCGCGGCCGTGGGGCGCTGCGTGCGGTCGTACAGCGAGTGGACGGGGACGCCGGTCCTGGTATCGCGTCCGCCCACGAAGGTGGCGCCCGCCTCCAGGTCGCCGCGGATGCCGTGCTCGGGGCCAAAGAGGGCCACCAGCCGCACGCCGGGGGTGCGCGCCAGCACGTCCGCTCCCAGCTCGCCGGAGCGCGTGACGGCGCTGGGATTGGTGATGAGCCCCACGCGCTTGCCGCGGACGAGGTGCATGGAATCGCGCAGCAGCACCTCGATTCCCGGCAGCACCGTGTCGGCGCGGGCCTGCGACGGTGCCGCGGCGGATTCCGCCGGCGCCGCGCCCGCCGAGTCGGCCCCGCCTTCCGCCGACTGGGAAGACGAGCCGGTGCGGCAGGCGCCCGCCGAGAGCACGGCGAACAGCAGGGCGGCGGCGGATCGAAGGCGGTGCGATTTCGGCTGCATTGGGGGCGCTGCTGGGTTGGAGACTGCCGCCGTCCACGACGCGCGGCACCGTACCGAACGCCTCCAATCGCTTGCGAAACGCGCGCCGCCGCGCCCGGGGCGGCATCCATCATCCAGGAAATCTCTTCGCGCACAGGCCGCAGAGACGAACGGACGAGGACGCAGAGAACGGGACCGCGCCTCTGCGTACTCTCTTTTCCACTCCGCGAACTCTGCGTTTCAGGGCCTGCGCGATCCCTCCCACGACCAGGAGGCGGGGCCGCGACGATGTCTCCCAACGCGAAACCGCCCGCCGCTCGGGGGAGCGGCGGGCGGTTCATCAGGCGTCCCGAATGGGCCGGCGATCAGGGCGTGTAGTTGGAGTTCTGCGCCTTGGGCGTGCCGCGGCCGCCGGGGCCGTACACCGCGGCGACGGACGCGTCCGCCCAGTTGGTGCCGTCCATGTCGGCGTTGTCCAGGGCCGGGTTGAGGAGCTCGCGGCTCACACCGTCCTTCGCCGAGACGGCGGCGGACGCGTACTGCGTGCGGTCCAGCGTGAGCGTGTCGGTGGCGCCGTACACGCGGCTGATCTTGAACGCGTCCAGGCTGTTCTGCAGGTTGACGATGCCCGTGCCCCACGCGTAGTCCACGGGTACGCCGCCGTTGTTGGTGGTGTTGGTGGTGCTGCCCAGCACCACGTAGCCGCCCGGCGCCACGACCACGGACGACGAGATCAGGTGGTACGGCCGCCGTCCCGACGCCGCCGAGTCGGCGATGACCAGGCCCTGCAGGTCCACCTCGCGCGTGCCGGCGTTGTAGAGCTCCACCCATTCCCCGGTGGCGTCGGGGGTCGCGTTGAAGTTCGCGGGGTTCACCAGGACCTCGTTGATCACCAGCAGGTACTGCACGTCCGTCTCGATCATCACCTTGAAGCTGAAGGTGGTGACCGTGGCGGGCTTGTTGAACTGCCACGTCTTGCTGCCGGACACCACGTCCTTGGCCAGGATCTGGGAGTACCGGTGGAACGGCTGGTTGGCCGCGGTAAAGAAGTCCGTGCCGTCCGCGTTCGCGACCGTCACTTCGCCCGCGCCCGCGGTGGCGTACGGCTGCTGCGAGAAGAAGACGCGGATGCCGTCGGGATCGGGCGTGACGCCGTCGGGGGTGCCGATGGCCTCGTTCATCAGGTTCTGCACCGTCACGTCCACGGAGTAGGTCTCCGTCCCCGCGTCGTAGCCCGCGTTGCTGGACGAGAGCCTCACGAACACGTTCTGCCCGCCGTAGATGACGCCGGACGCGCCGCCCAGTCGGGGGGTGGCCGGGGCGCAGCTGATGCCGGCGGCGGTGCCCGTGCACTCCAGCTCCTGCAGGACCGTGGAGGGCAGCTTGACCGTTCCGTCGCGGGCGCCCAGCGGCTGCCCGGCGTCGGCGCAGGCGCCGAGGAACACGGTTCCAAGGACGAAAGACGTCAGGAGCCGCCCCATGCGGGGGGCCCGGAGGGTAGAGCTGTGCATGATCCTGGGACGTGTGGGAATGAGGAGGGGGAGAACGTGAGCCAGCCCGGATTGCTACTGTTCGTGCCCACACGCCGCGGAAAGCCGGCCCGTAGGGTCCATCGCCGCCGTGCAGATCCGGCAGCAGGCCGCCCCTCGGAGGGCGGACCGGTTTCCTGAAGATGTACTGCTACGCACCAATGTCGCACCGCGACGCGACAAAGGCAATGCTCTTGTTCAAGGTTCGCCCAAACATATGGCGCCGATCCCGTTGCAGGCATCGCGCATCCGCGAAGCGTCCCTGCGTTCTTCGTCGCGGAAGCTCACCACGAACCGGGTTCCGCACAAGACTCGCAAAGTGCGGCGGGCGCGCGGATTGCGAATCCGGTGCGCGCGGACCCGCCGGTACCCCGCCGTGAACCGTCCGCGCAGGCCCCACCCCATCCCCCCCTCCGATGAACCTCGCCATGACGAATCCCAGGTGTCTGCTGCTGGCCGTGCTGGTGCTCGCCGCGTGCGGATCGGAGGGAGGCGAAGCCGCCCGGTCGTCCGCGGATTCCGCCGCTGCGCCCTCGACGGCCGCCGTCCCCGGCGCGGACTCCGCCCCGGCGCCTGCCGCCCCGCCCGCCGCACGGACGATCGTGCTCGCGCCGGGTGGGCTGGAGCTGGCGGGCGGGGCCGGCGGCGCGGAGCGGCTGGCGTTCGGCGGGCCGCGGGCGGGCGCGCTGGCGGCGGTGAGCGGCGTGCTGGGCGAGCCGCGGGAGCAGGGCGCGCAGGAGGAATGCCCGGCCGGGCCGCTGTACCAGGCGCAGTACGCGGCGGGGCTGCAGGTGGTCTTCCAGGACAGCGCGTTCGTGGGATGGTCGGCGGGCGAGGGCTCCACGTTCCGCACGGCGGCCGGGGTGGGCCCCGGCTCCACGGTGGCGCAGCTCAAGGCCGCCCATCCCGCCGCCACGGTGGAGGAAACGTCGCTGGGGATGGAGTTCGCCGCGAGCGACCTGTACGGCATCGTGACGGATTCCACCGCCACGGGGCAGGTGCAGATGATGTTCGCGGGGACCAACTGCATCTTCCGGTAAGGCGGACCGGCGAGAGAACGAGAATCTCGCGTCACACCGTTTCTCCGGGTCTCGTGTGTGCGGACGGCCTGAATGGATCACGCGGAGGACGCGGAGGAAAACGAAGAGGACGCGGAGAACAGACGGGGTTCTCCGCGTCCTCTCCTTGAAACCTCCGCGTCCTCCGCGTGATGATCTTCTATCGGTGCCTCACCGGCTCTCGGGATCCGCTTTCATGGGCCGCGATCCCCGCCTCCCCCGCCGCCTGCGAGTCGCGCGCCGCCGATGGCGATGGCGGAGCCCACGAAGGGGAGCACGGTGTGGTAGTGCGCCACGGCGCCCGTGGGCGTGGCCGCGGACGTGCCCCACTGGGTGATGCCGTTGGGCATCAGCCGGCGCAGGTCGTAGCGGCGGCCGTCCAGCTCGAACACGCGGCTGGCGACGACCCGCGCGGAAAAGACGTTCATCCCGAAGACGGGCTGGTCCGCCGCGCCCGTCCCCAGCGTGGTCCCCGTGACGACGGCCACGCGCCGGAACCGCGCGATCTCCTCCCCCGCGCCGAACGAGGCGGGATCGTCGAACGTGGCCGCCGGCTGCCGGTTCAGGTAGATGGCGAACTCGCCGACGGCATCCATCCCCAGGGACAGGTCGCCGTTCTGCACGGGGCTGGAGGTGAAGGGATCGGCCAGGAAGGTGAAGCGCGCCGTCCCCTCGCCCGCCTTGCCCGTGAACAGCTCCCCCTCGATCCCCTGCAGGTGCAGGAAGTAGCCGGCGTCCAGCAGCGTGCCGTCCGCGCCGGCGTAGAACCGCCCCGTCACGTACCAGGCGACCTCGCCCGGAAGAATCCGCTCCATCATCCCCCCCTCGCTCCCGTGGATCCCGGCCCGCCGATGCCGCAAGCTGGCGCGCGCCGCTCCTGCGTGCAACGATCGCGGCGAGGGGGAGCTCCGTCGCCCCGGCGAGGGGTGGTCGCTGGCCATCCCGCGGTCCATATTCCCGGGGTGAAGACGCCGGGGCGCGCGGGCCCCATCGAAGTGATCAGTACAGCAAGGCGAGCGGATGATGGAGAGCGTGGAGCGCGCACCGGGCGCGGAGGGGGCGGAGCCGGTGCCGGCCCACGGGATGGGGATGGATGAATCCGCCGGCCGGCTGTTCGCAGGCCCGGGTCCGCTCCGCGCCCTGTGCCGCGGCCTGGACTGGGCCGCCACGCCGCTGGGTCCGGTCTCCGCGTGGCCGGCCTCCCTGCGCGGCGCGGCGGCGATGGTGCTGGCGGCCCCCACGCCCATGGTCGTGCTCTGGGGGCCGGAGCTGGTGCAGGTCTACAACGACGCGTACGCGGACGTGATGGGCACCAAGCACCCCGCCGGGCTGGGCCAGCCCACGCGCGCGTGCTGGCCCGAGGTGTGGGACTTCAACGCGCCGCTGTACGAGGGCGTGGTCCGCCGGGGCGAATCGTTCACCTTTACGGACCAGCCGCTGGTGATCCACCGCAGTGGCCAGCCGGAGGAGGCGTTCTTCACCCTCACCTTCAGCCCCGTCCCGGACGAGGACGGCGGGGTGGGGGGCGTGCTGGTGATCGTCTTCGAGACCACGGAGCGGGTGCGCGCCCGCGACAGCCGCGTCCGCGAGCGCGACCGGCTGCTGGCGGAGAGCGAGGCCGCGCGAAAGGCCGCCGAGCGCGCCGCGCAGGTCACGGGGATGGTCACCACGCACCTGGCCGAGGGTGTGTGCATGATGGACGCGGAGGGACGGCTCACCTACATGAACCCCGCCGCGGAGCGGGTGCTGGGGTGGACGGAGGCCGAGCTGCGTGGCGACGTGCTGCACAACCGCGTGCACTACCTGCATCCCGACGGCCGCCCGTACCCCATCGAGGAGTGCCCCCTGGGGCAGGTGCTGTGGGAGGCGCGGCCCGTGCTGGGCCTCAAGGACCAGTGGGTGCGCAAGGACGGCAGCTTCGTGCACGTGGTGACCACCTGCACGCCCATCCTGGAGGACGGGCGCGTGGTGGGCGCCGTGCTCTCGCTGCACGACGATACCGACCGCCGCCGCGCCGACGCCGAGCGGGAGCGGCTGCTGGGCGAGGCGGAGCGCGCCCGCGCCGAGGCGGAGGAGGCCAACCGCGCCAAGGCCCAGTTCCTGGCCGTGATGAGCCACGAGCTGCGCACGCCCCTGAACGCCATCGGCGGCTACGCGGAGCTGCTGGAGATGGGGATCCGCGGCCCCGTCACCCCCGAGCAGCGCGAGGACCTGACGCGCATCCAGACCAGCCAGCGGCACCTGCTGGGGCTCATCAACGAGGTGCTGAACTACGCCAAGATCGAGACCGGCGCCGTGCACTACGACCTGGACGACGTGCGCGTGGGCGAGGTGCTGAGCGCGGCGGAGTCGCTGGTGGCGCCGCAGGCGCGGGCCCGGGGCCTGGTGCTGGCCGTGGAGCCGCCCCCCGCGGCCCTCGCCGCCCGCGCCGACTCCGAGAAGCTGCGCCAGATCGTCGTGAACCTGCTTTCCAACGCGGTCAAGTTCACGGACCGCGGAGGGCGCGTGGAGGTCTCCTGCGAGGGGGTGGGGGCGCAGGTGCTGGTCCGCGTGCGCGATACGGGGATCGGCATTGCGGCGGACAAGCTGGAGGCCATCTTCGACCCGTTCGTGCAGGTGCGCGCGGACCTCACCCGCACGGCCGAGGGCACGGGGCTGGGGCTGGCCATCAGCCGCGACCTGGCCCGCGGCATGGGCGGGGACCTGCGGGTGGAGAGCACGCCCGGCCGGGGAAGCACCTTCACCCTCACGCTTCCCGCGGCCTGATTTCCGCCGATCCAACCGGCGGTTCGAGAGCCCCGGTGCCGTCCTGGCGCCGGGGCTCTCTGTCTCCCGGCGGCCCCATCCACGCGACGTCCGCGCGACGTCCGGTCAAACCTTTCGCCTCCGGCGGCAGTCCCATCCGCGTGCGCCGCGAACGCGCCTCGGGGTTCCTGTCGTTCCGCTGCCCGGCATCCTCCCCCTCGAGAGACTCCCCTCATGCGCGCGCTCCCGCGACTCCTGGCCGTCCTGCTGCCGCTCGCCGCCGCCGCGTGCGCGGCGCGGGCACCGCGTCCCCAGCCGCACGGCGGTCCGGGCGCGGAGCCCATCACCCTGCGGCTGGATTACGGCGGCGCGGAGGCGCTGCTGGATGCGCTCGCCCGCGACTCGCTGTCGGACGCGGACGTGGACAGCCTGCTGCGGGTGCCGGGGGTGAACGCCATGGCAGCCAACGTCACCCGGTTCATCCCCCGCCTGGGCACGGCGGAGTTCCGGACGTCCATCCGGCACTTCGCGCGGACGCGGGAGCGGGACGACCCCGGCCGCTACTTTCGCTTTGACGACGCGTGGGCGGCGCGCGGCGAGGTGCGCGCCCTGGTCCAGGCCCTGCGCGCGGACGAGCGGGCCGCCGTCCACGCGTCCCTGGCCCAGCTGGGCCCGTACCTCCCCGCCACGGAGTCCCTGGACGTGGGCGTCTTCTTCGTGGCGGGCGGCGTGTCCGAGGGATTCGTGCTGGAGGGGGCCGGGGAGCCCGCGCTGTACGCCAACCTGGTGCGGGCCGGCGGCGACCTGAACCGCGTGCTGTGGAACCTGGGGCACGAGGTGTATCACGTGGCGCAGAAGGCGGCCCAGCGGCGCGCCGGCCTGGGGACGTACGCCGACGCGCCGCATACGCTGCCCCCCGCCGAGCGGATGCTGGCCGAAGCGCTGGTGGAGGGCACCGCCAACCTGGCCGCGGACCCGCTGCGCTCGGGCGCGCCCGGCCCCGCCATGGACCGCGCGCGCGAGCGCTACCGCCGCCACGCGGAGCCGGCCCGCGCGGCGGAGAACTTCGCGGCGTTCGACCGGGTGCTGGGGGACCTGCGCGCGGGGCGGATCACGTGGGACACCGCCTACGTCGCGGGCTTCTCGGACCACAACGACGCGCGGTTCTACTTCGTGGGCTACCAGATGGCGCAGGCGGTGGAGCGGTACTGCGGCGCGGCGTGCATCGGCCGCGCGTTTGCGGAACGGCCCGCGGCGTTCTTTCGGCGCTACATCGCCCTGTGCGAGGCACATCGCGAGCTCACCTGCTTCGCGCCGGAGACGCGCGCCTTCGTGGCGTCGCTGCCGTAGCCTGCGCTGACGGATCATGCCGAGAGCCCCGGCGCCGCGCCTGCGCCGGGGCTCTCGCTGCTTGCGAGGACCGGCGCCCGCGCGGCTGCCGTCCGTCGCCATCGACAATTTTCCAGCGAGCCGAACGGGACGATTGTATTCGTGCGGTCGCGCGCCTATCATGACTTCCACTCCGAATGGTGCGGCGCCGCACGGCGTGCCCGCATCTCTTATCGCCGATCGTGTCCGCCTGCGGGTGCGGGTTACACTCACCTTGCCGACAGATCACTCCCTGAACCAGGGCGATTGCGCATCATGCACATCTCCCCCGTGATCCGGGCCGCGGCCGCTGTGCTGCTTCTCGGTGGCGTACTACCCGGCCGGACCTGCGCGCAACAGACGCCCGAGGTTTTGCGGGTGAACAGCTTTACGGTCACGCTTCGGACGGACTCCACGACCGGCCAGGACCGCGGCTTTGCCAGGCTGTGGCCCGGGGGCCGCGCATCCGGATCCGGGACGGGTGGCGTGATCTGGGCCTGCGGTGGCGACGGCGTGGGGCTGAGCGCCGCGGTCATGCTGCCGGCGCTCGGCTCCAGCGGCGCCACCCGGATCGTGAACGTCCGGTTCGACCAGGACGAGCCGATGGCGCTCGTGCTGGACGGGGAGAACGAGATGGTCTTGTGGTACGTGAGAGATCAGGACATCGCGCCGCTCCTCACGCGCGCCCGGACGGCCGACACCATGACGATCCAGATGATGAACGGCGCCGCGTCCGGCGAACCCAGCCGGTTCACGTACGCGCTGGCGGGGATGGATTCCGTGCAGCGGCGGCTGGGGTGCGCGGTATCGCCGCCCGCGGCCGGACGTCTCTCCGGCAGGGAGATCGTGCGGAGCGTCGTCCCTGGAGTCCCTGGTTCGTCGGTGGAACAACCAAGGCCCACGAACCTGGCCGATCTGCGTCGGTTCCTGGATCGCAATTATCCCCCGGCCCTGCGGGAAGCGGGGGTTCAAGGCGAGGTCACGCTGCGATTCCGCGTGATGGAGGATGGATGGGTGGACTCGGCCAGTGTGCACATCCTGAATTCGGCCAACGAGGCATTCAATCCGGTAGCAATCGGCGCTGTGTCGAGACTGCGGTTCCGCCCGGCACGCGCGTATGGAACTCCCGTAAAGGCATGGGTGGCGTTGCCGATCATGTTCGTGCCTCCCGCCTTGCCGGCAGATTCGCCGCAGGGCGACTCGCGTCAGCCATCGCGCCCGGCTCCGAAGGGCGCGAGATCCTGAGCGGAGTCACGGCAGCGACCCGGGGTGTGCTCAACGCCCACGCTTCTCCATCACTCCCCTCCCGGAGCCCGCCTGTGATCGCATCCACCCCGCAGATCCCCCCCGACGCCCGGGCCGCGCACCGCCAGCTTTCCCCCTCCGCCGAACGCTTCCTGGAGCACCTGCTGGATCACCCCGACCAGGCGGCGCAGCTGGAGGGGTTCGAAAAGGGGCTGCCGGACCGGATGCTCCGCTGCCCCATCACCTGGCCCACGCTGGTGGACGCGCGGCGGGTGGCCGAGATGGAGCGGGCAACGGTGGGCGTCTGCAAGCTCATCAAGGCCATCCCCGCCGTGATCTTTGGCGGAGACGTGCATGCCATCGCCACGTTCTACAACTACGCCCCCGGCGTGCTGGATCTCCTGTTCTCGGTGCCCGATCACATGGGCAGCACCGTGGCCCGCTGCGACTTCATCGACACGCCCGGCGGGCTGATGTGCTGCGAGGTGAACATGGCCGCCAACCTGGGGGGCTGGTACCACGGGTTCTTCCGCGAGCGCTACCTGCGGCACCCCGTCATCATGGATTTCTGTGCGCGCGAAGGCATCAGCCCGGGCGGCCATGACGTGCTGGTCACCTTTTGCGAGCACATGATCGACGACGCCCTGGACTGCGGCGTGATTGAACAAGGCGGCGAGCTGAACGTGGTGATGGCCCTGGACAAGCCGCCCACCGAGGATGCGCGGCGCCACGCCGCCGAAGTGTACGCGGAGATCCTCCGCCGCACGGGCCGCGGCGTGACCGGCCAGCTGTGGATGTGCACCGCGCCGGTGGAGGAGTTGAGCTTCCGGGGCCCGGACGTGTACAGGAGCGAGCGGCGGGTGCACGTCTTTTACTCGTACGACCTCAAGCCCTTCCCCAGGCAGATGCTGCGGGCGCAGCGGGCGGGCAGAATACGCGTCTACAACGGCGGGCTTACAGGGATGTGGCACAACAAGCGCAACCTCGCCCTGCTGTCGGAGAACGAAGGGCTGGAGGCGTGGACGGAGGAGGACCGCGAACTGATCCGCGACCACATCCCCTGGACGCGCCTGGTCTCCTCCCGCACCACCACCTGGCGCGGGGCCGAGGTGCAGTTCCCCGGCTTTCTGCTGGATCACCGCGACGACATGGTCCTCAAGCCCGGCATGGGCGCCGGCGGCAGGAACGTGCACGTGGGGCGGTACCTGGCGCCGGACGCCTGGGAGGCGCGGGTGCACGAGACGGTGGAGCAGGGAGGATGGATCGTGCAGGAGCGGGTGGAGTCCAAGCCGTACTTCTACCCGCCCCAGCCCGGCGCCGCCCCCATTCCCCACACCGTCATCTGGGGCCTGTTCTGCACCGGGTCGCGTTATGGCGGCGGCGGCCTGCGCATGCTTCCCCAGGGCGCCGGTGAGGGCGTCGTCAACGGCGCCCGCGGTGCCTGTGAAGGCGTCATCCTGGAGATCTGACCGCGTATCCGCGAGGACTGTCGCTGCCCGCCGGGTTCGCAACAACACGCCTCACGCGGAGACGCGAAGAGAACCCGTCTTCCTTTCTCCCTCCACGTCTCCGCTTGAGGCAAGTCTTCTTCTCGGAACGGGATGAGGGCGGCCGCCGCGCCGCGGCGTTTTCGCGCGTGGAGTCCGGCAGGCTCTTCCGGAACATCATTCACAACCGTTTACCGCACTCTCGCGAAGCCGATCGCTGACTCCGTGTGAGATTGCAGCTGCTGTTCTCAATCTGTTCCTCCGCGTCTCCGCGTGAGCCCATCTTTCGATGCCGGAGCGCAGAATCATCTCGACATCGGGATCACATTCCTCCGCCTCCCTCACGCGGCAGGCGGAGGATGAAGACGCTGCCTTCGCCGGGGGTGCTCTGCACGGTCAGGTCGCCGGCCATGCCGCGGGCCAGGTCGCGGCTGATGGCCAATCCCAGCCCCACGCCATCCTGCGGCTGGCTCAGCCGCCGCCCCACCTGCTGGAACGGGTCGAAGATCCGCTCCTGCTCCTCGGGCGGAATGCCGATCCCGTTGTCCCGCACCCGCAGCTCCGCCCACGGGCCGTCCGCGCCGCACGAAAGCACCACCCATCCCCCCGCCCGCGTGAACTTGACGGCGTTGCCCACCAGGTTCAGCAGGACCTGCCGCACGCGCTCCGCGTCGCCGTGAAAGCGGATGGCGGGGTCGCAGGGCTCGGACGTGTACGCCACGCCCCGCGCCTCGGCCTGCGGCGCCACCAGCGACTCCACGCCCGCGATCACCTCCCGCGCGGAGAGCGTCTGCACGTCGAACTGCATGCTCCCCGCCTCCAGCCGGGCGAAGGAGAGGATGTCGTTGATGAGCGTGAGCAGGTGCCGCTGGTTGGCGGTGATGCGGGCCACGGCGCCCCGCTGCGCGTCCGTCATGGGCCCGTGGATGCCCATGTCCAGCAGCTCCACGTACCCGCCGATGGCGTTCAGGGGCGTGCGCAGCTCGTGGCTCATGGAGGCCAGGAAGTCGGCCTTGGTGCGGTTGGCCGCCTCGGCCTCGGCGCGGGCGGCCTGGGCCTCGCGCAGCAGGGCCTCGCGCTCCAGCTCGGCGCGCTTGTGCTCGGTGACGTCCGTGAACAGGATGGCCACGCGGCGCTCCTCCGGCTCGTCCACGCGAAAGGCGAAGACGTCGAACCAGCGCCCCATGGCCTCGGAGCCGCTCTCGAACCGGCTGGACCGGCCCGTGCGCGCCACGCCGCCGTAGATGGTGAACCAGTGCTCCTCCAGCCCCGGCAGCATCTCGCGCGCGCACCGGCCCACGGCGTCCTGCGGCAGCCCCGTGTGCTTTACGAACGCCCGGTTGGCCTCCATGAAGCAGTAGTCCACCGGCCGCTCCTCGTCGTCGAAGAGCATCTGCACCACGCAGAAGCCCTCGTCGATGGAATCGAACAGGGTGCGGTAGCGGGCGTCGCTCTGCCGCGCGGCGATCTCGGCCTCGCGGTGCGCGGTGACGTCCTGCACGGTGCCCAGGCCGCGGACGGGGCGCGCATCCGCGTCCGCCGAGGTGAACTCCACGCGCCCCTGCACCCGCAGCCAGCGCACGGAGCCGTCCGGGTGCGCCACGCGGTACTCCGTGGCCACGGCCGCGCGGCGGGCGGGGTGGATGGCGGCGCCGATCTCCCCCGTCAGGCGGCCCAGGTCGCCGGGGTGGATGCGGGCGAGGAACGCGTCCGTGGGGGCCACGGCCGGGAGGGCGTACAGTTCCTGCGCCCGCGGGTCCATGTGAAAGTCGCCCGTGGACAGGTCGTTCTCCCAGATCCCCAGGGCGGCCGCGTCCACGGCCAGGCGCAGGCGTTCCTCGCTGGCCCGCAGCGCCTGCTCCGCGCGCTGCCGCTGCCCCGAGTCCCGGTGGCGGCCGGCCTCCAGCGTCCGCACCTGCGCCTCCAGGTCGCGCACGCGCGCCAGCAGCGCCTCGCGGTCGGGCGAATCGTCGTTCAACGGCATGGCTTCGGCGCCGTGTACGGGCTCCGGCATCGTGGATCTCCAGCGGGGTAGCGCGTCCGCCCCCGGGCCGGCGGGGCGCGGCGGAATCTGGACCGGGGGGGTGGCCCCCCGCCAGTTGCGTTCCGCCGCTCCGCCAGGGCCGCCGGTCCCCCGCGCCCGCCGGGGTTTGACGGCGGCGCCGGGGCCGGGCTACCGTGCGCGCTCGCACCGCCGGCAAGGGCGTCCGCGCGCACCGGGGCGCGGCGGCGGCATCATGGACGCGGATTGAGGAGCAGCGCGATGACCGCGGTGGGGATCACCGGGCACCGGCACATTCCCGGGGCGGCGCTTCCGTACGTCCGGGCGGAGATGCGGGCCCGCCTGGCCGCGCTGGGACCGCCGATCCAGGGAATCACGTCGCTCGCCGCGGGGGCGGACCAGCTGTTCGCGCGGATGGTGCTGGACCTGGGCGGAACGCTGCACGTCGTGGTTCCCTCCGCGCGGTACGAGGGGTCCTTTTCGGAGGATGGCGATCTGCGGGAGTACGAGTCGCTGCTGGCCCGGGCGGATTCGCGGGAGGTGCTCGGCCATGATCATCCCGGCGAAGATGCGTTCCTGGCGGCCGGGCACCGGGTGGTGGACCGGGCGTCGATCCTCTTCGCGGTGTGGGACGGGATGCCGGCGCGGGGAAGGGGCGGCACGGCGGATGTCGTCCGCTACGCCGCCCGCATCGGCCGGGAGACGGTGATCCTGTGGCCGGACGGCGTTGCCCGGCCCTGACCCGGTCCGCGCGCGGCCGCCGGCTGATCCGCGCTTCCGACCGTGCCGCCGTCCTCCATCCACCGGGGCCGCGCATCCGATCGTCCGCATTGACCACGGCGCCGGCGGCGGGTACTGTGCGTCCGGCCGCATCCGCGGCGCCCGCCCGCCTGTCCGCGCGCATCCGCCGGCCCGCGACTCCGGACGGAACGGCGCTTCCGCCCAGGCGCATCCCACCCGCCTTCTATCCCCGAGAGACTCGATGCGCGCTTCCGTGCTCGCCGCCGCCTGCCTGCTGCTCGTCGCGTCCACCGCGCGCGCGCAGTCCGCCGCGCCGGACCTGATCCTCACGGGCGGCAAGGTGTTCACGGCGGATTCCGCGCGTCCGTGGGCGGAGGCCGTGGCCATCCGCGGCGAACGCATCGTGGCGGTGGGGAGCGCGGCGGAGGTGGGGCGGCTGGCCGGCGCCTCGACGCGGACGGTCGCGCTAGAGGGGCGCGTGGTGGTCCCCGGCTTCAACGACGCGCACGACCACGTGGGCGGCGGGGAGTACGGGGCGCGGTTCCTGGCGGACCCGTCGCCCATGCCGGACCCGCCGTTCGCGCAGGTGCTGGACTCGGTTCGCGCGCTGGCGGCCCGCACCCCGCCAGGGACGTGGCTGCACACGGACGTCGGCATGCGCATCCTGCAGGACACGGCCGCCCGCCGGGCCGCCCTGGACCAGGCGGCGCCCCATCACCCGGTGCTGCTGTGGGCCTGGACCGGCCACGGCGGGGTGGTGAACACGGCGGCGCTGCGGGGATTCGGGATCGCGGACGACGCCCGCGACCCCGCCGGCGGCTGGTACGAGCGCGACGGGGCGGGGCGGCTGACGGGCGCCATGCACGAGTACGCGGAGTGGGCGATGCTCCGCCGGCTGCACTCCGGGCTCCCGGACAGCGTGGTGGTGGCGTCGCTGCGCGGCTACGCCGCCCGCGCGGCGGGGATGGGCATCACCTCCGTGCAGGCGATGAACGGCTACTTCGAACCCGCCAAGACGGTGCGGGTGCTGCGCGAGGCGCGCCTCCCCATCCGCTTTCGCGCCATCCCCTTTCCGATGACCAGCGCCGCGGGCCGGGGCACGGCGGAGTGGCGCGGCGTGGAGCGGAACCCCGCGCCGGGCTCCGTCATCTCCGGCACCAAGTGGATCATCGACGCCACGCCCATCGACCGCAACGCGTTCATGCGCCGTCCCTACGCGGACCAGCCGGGGTGGTACGGGCGGATGAACTTTCCGGTGGATACCCTCCGCGCCATGCTGGCCGAGGCGCTGGCGACCCGTGAGCAGCTGATGCTGCACGTGGCCGGCGACGCCTCGCTGCGTGCCGTGTTCGATGCCATGCAGGCGCTGGCGCCGGACAGCGTGTGGCGCGCGCACCGGCTCCGCATCGAGCACGGCGACTGGCTGGGCGGCGAGATGATCCCGGTGGCCCGGCGGCTGGGCGTGGTGCTGGTGCAGAACCCCACGCACCTGGCGCTGGATCCCGGCATGCTGCGGCAGCGCTTCGGCACGGTGCCGGCGGACTTCCAGCTGCTTCGCTCCGTGCTCGCGGCCGGCGTTCCGCTGGCGTTCGGATCGGACGGGCCCAACAACCCGTTCCTGAACCTGATGCTGGCCGTCATCCACCCCACGCACCCGCACGAGGCGCTGACGATGGAGCAGGCCGTGACCGCCTACACGCGCGGCTCCGCTTACGCTGAGTTCGCGGAGGGGGAAAAGGGCACGCTCGCGCCTGGGATGCTGGCGGACCTGGCGGTGCTGTCGCAGGACATCTTCACCGTGCCGCCCCCCGCGCTCCCCGGCACCACCAGCGTGCTCACGCTCGTCGGCGGCGTCGTCGTGCACGACGCGCTGACGCGGCCGGGGAACTGAAGCGCGGGCGGATGCGGCCTGCATCGACACGAGAGCCCCGGCGCCACCTTGGCGCCGGGGCTTCTTCGTATCCGCGAACAGCAGCCGGGAATTCCCAGGGCGGCTGTCCCTCTCTTACCACAAGCGCACGACATCAGAGGACTGCGCTATCCGAGAGACGTCCAACGCCCTCGCTCAATGCTGATTTGCAACCGCTGTAGCACCTCGATTCCGAACGGCGCGCGTTTTTGCCCGGCATGCGGCGATCCCGTCACCGCGGGCGACGCACCCGGGAGGCACGGCGCGCCCTCCAGTGAGAGCGTGAAGCTCGATTGTCCGCACTGCGAGGGCGAGGCACTCTACGCGATCCCGTCGCACGGCGTCGGCGAGCTGACGTGCGCTGCCTGCGGAGATGAGTTCGACACCCGCGTCGTCCGCATCCGGTCCAAGCGATCCACCGGGAACAAGCAGATGGATACCCGCTCGTTCACCGTCCGCGTCGAGGACCTGAACGGGCGCGACGATTTGCTTGAGTTCGTCCGTGAACCAAACGAGGACTTCGAGCTTCGATCCAAGGACCTCGCCGCGTTCTCGTCCATCCACGGACGGCTGACGACCGTGCAGAACCTGAGCATCGACCGGTCTATGAAGCTCATCGTGCGTCCCCACGCTCATGCCTTTGTCAAACCTGGCTGTGCCGCGGCGATCCTGCTGTGGATGAGTGTCGCCGCCGGGGTCGGTGCAGTCGCGTTCTAGTGGCTGCTGGCCCCCGTTTTCACCCTTTCAGGAGAATGCTGATGTCGACTACGGGAGAAAAGCCGGGGAAGGGCACCTACGCGTGCAAGAACTGCGGGCAGAAAGTGGTGCTGAACGATGCGACGGACACGCTGCCCCCGTGTCCGAACTGCCGGAAGACGGAGTTCCGGCCGTAGATCTGCTTGCAGGTGATCATTGCGCAGTCCGGAGTCCCTGCACCCGCGCCGGGCTCCCGCTGCGAGCCGCCCGCCCGCCGAGATGCGGGCTGCGGCTGGAGGTATCGTTCCGCCCACTCCTCGTAAGGTCATTCATGAAACGTCGTAGAATTCGCTTGCTCGTGCCGCTCCTCGCGTGCCTTGCCTTGGGCGCATCGGCGCCGGGCCTCACGGCCTGCAGCGATTCGGAGGGCCCGACCGGCTCCGGCTGCTGCCGCGTGTGCAAGACAGGTAAACCCTGCGGGGACTCCTGCATCGCACGGGACAAGAGCTGCAACGTCGGCGGCGGCTGCGCCTGCGCAGGATGACACGAGAGCCCCGGCGCCGTCTGCGCCAGGGCTCTCGCTTCTCGTGGGGTCAACCGCGCCATCCTCCTACGACGCCACGTGTGCATCACGCGCGGCAAGTCGTACCCTGCCTCGGAGCGTACTTCCGGATTGTGGCTCAGATATCCAGCATAAATGGGGAATCTTGAGTCAGAATTTCAGAGGTATTCTCAGTCGTCTGGTATCAGGTGGCCAGGGCGGATGGCGGCAGCAATACCCGGTTTCCGGCGATTCCTGATCCGCTTCCCAGGGTTCCCCTGAAGCGTGTCATGCCAGGCGGGCAGGGAACTTCCCGGCCCGCCGGGGTAACGTTGGGTAGGTATGCCGATCCTTTGGCGCGCAGCAGTGAATTTCGCAGGAACGTGGGGCAGAAAATTGAAAATTGATACGGCGTACTTTCCGCTCTCTGCCCCGCCAGCGGCGGACTTCATTTGGAGCTCCGAATCAGTGCAGCTGCTGGTGCTCTCACCCGGGGGCGAGCTGCTGCGCTGGAATGGCGCGGCGCGCGAAGGGCTGGGTAGCCGCGTGGAGCTGCGCGAGGGACGCCCCGTCTGGGAGCTGCTGTCGGAGAACGGCGTCGCGCTGCTGCGCGATTGCATGGAGCAGGCGCGCACCCGGCCCACCCGCTGCCTGCTCACCTTCAGCGACGGGGCCTCGTTCGCCTTTACGCTCTCGTGCGCGCTGCACTGGGAGGACGCCGTCTGCTACCTCTTTGGCGAGCGGCGGGTGGAGCGCGAGATCGCCATCAGCGAGGAGCTCTCCGAGCTCACCGGCGAGCTGGCATCCCTGAATCGCGAAAACGCGAAGCTGGCGGCGCAGCTGGAGCGCACGCTCAAGGAGCTGCGCGACTCCCATTGGCTGATCGAGAGGATCCAGACGTATCTCCCCGTCTGTTCGGTGTGCCACAAGGTGGCCTCCGGGCCGCGTGAAAAGGAGCAGTGGAGCTCGCTGGTGGACTTCCTGGCCAGCAACGGCCTGCTCATGACGCACGGCTACTGCCCCGAGTGCCACGAGGCCGCCCTGGCCGAGGTGGAGCGCATGCCCGCCATCCCCTTCGCCGTTCCCTGATCCGCACGCGCCGCCCGGCACGCGCCTTCCACGCCGCTCGCCGGAAGCCAAACGACGCGATCGGGTGGAGGTGTGGCCCTTCGCGTGCCTCCGCGTGACCTGGCAGAGAGCCCCGGCGCCATCCTCGCGCCGGGGCTCTCGCCGCTCATGCGGCCAGCCGCCGCACCACCTCTTCCGCGCCGCGCTTGTAGACGGTGATGCACACCAGCTCGCCCGCGGGGTCGATCACCATCCAGTCCCGGTGCCGCTTCTCGATGATCCACTCGCCGGGCGCGGGTCGGGCAGGCGGTGTGGCGGATTTCTTTGTGCGTGCCATGGTGCACTCTCCGTGTCTCTTGACCCGCGGCGCGCGGCAGGGCAACTTTGGCGAGCGAGGCGGCCTTCGGGTCGGTTCGCGATCGAGGCTGGTCGAGGCTTCTTAGCGGGAGATTCGGCCAGCCTTGCTTTTCGCCCTGCTGGTAGCAAAATTACAACCAACAGGGCACTTTGTCAACTATTTTACAACCAGAGCGGCGATGGATTTCAAGGCAGCGACGGATCGGCTCGGGAAGAAGATTACCGCAGATGATCTGGCGGAGGCATTCGGGGTTGCGCGCAACACGATAGCCCGAGCGCGGCTGGACCCATCCAATCCCGAGTACCGCTCGCCACCACAGAACTGGCGGCCGGTGCTGGCACGCTTGGCGCGGGAGCGGAGCCAGCAATTGAGCGCATTTGCCGATGAACTTACCGAAACCCGAGTAGCGGTTGATTGAAATGAGTCTAAATAAGGATGAACTCCAAGATGCCCGCGCAGGCACTTTCACCATGATGCGCTCAAGATGGAGTTGAAGAATGCTGCATCGGGGACAGCGCAATACTCTGGGCCGGGCCAGATACGCCAGACGGTAGAAGGAACTTTGGGCTACACTTTGTATGACACTCAGGCGGAAGAGGGTTTTGCGTGGGGCAATTTGCCGCGTCCCGGCAGTTGGATTGAGGACAGCGATTTGTTTGACCTCGAATTGAGAGACTGGCAAGGACGCCTTTGGAGAGCAAACCGGACGAGATCGTATACCTCAAATGTGATTGGTGAAAAGGGCGTGGTGTGCCGCGGCGATCTGCGTGAGATCGTCCTCACTTCTGAAAGCTATCGATCGTCTGGCGAATCTATCTGGCTTTTCTTCCCGGTAGCGATGGAGATTCCATACAATCGTATGACGAGCGTCGAGCAGAATGCCGCCGGGAGGAGATCATTCCGGCTCGACCCCAACATTTGGTTGATCGATTCAGGTGAGTTCAGGCTTCGTATCACAAAAGCCGAAGACGGCGTCGAAGTTGAGGCCACTCGTTCGGATGGTCGGTTCCCAGAACACTTCGACACGCGCCTGACGGAAGCGCTATGGTTTGTATTTGCCCGCCCGATCGAATGGCAAATCTGTATCCGTACTGATGTAGATAACGAGATTCTCACGCTCAGACGCCGGCCACAACCTCCAGTGGAGCCGAGATTATACCCTCCCAGAGAATTTGATGATCCCGATGCAGCTGCAGACGCAGGCGACATGCTGTTGAAGTACCTCCAATACATTGGAGATTTCAACGAACCGCGCTTTCATCCCACATCCGTCAATGTTCGGCAGACATTGCTGGCAAGTGCAACCAATATCGAAACCGAAGCTTTGGCGCTCGGGGTTGCATTCGAAAGCTTTGTTCGTCGTGAGTTCAAACAACTTGGTGTGCCGGAGAATGCGGTAATAAGAGGGATAGATGCTGCACTAGATTTCTGGGAAAGCTGGACCGGAGATTCTAGTCTTAAAGAACGGATCAAGGGCGCTGTGTCTGGTATCAAGGGTAGTAATCCCCGAGAATCCATCAACAAACTCGTAAATCAGGGAGTACTAGCTGAAGAGCATCGAGATGCATGGAACAAGTTGCGCCATACTACTGCACATGGTATGGATTTCACTGCCGACTTTCGGAAGATAGTGCATTGGTGCAACCTTGCCCACATGGGCTTCTTGAGACTCATTTTCTCGAGGATCGAATATACAGGAGTTTACACAGATCGGACCGTTGAAGGATGGCCGACTGTGGAGGTTCAGGCTCAGCCCAATCCAGCGCCGTGACAGAGCCGCTTGCCCTCCGCCCCGAACGCTGTTACCCTTGATCCCATGAGCATCCACGCGCGCACCAGCTACTGCGGCTACCGCTACTACCGGCTCCCCAACGGAATTCCGGAGGCTGCCGCGCGCGTGTAGGATCGCTCGCCACAGGCAACCGAGGGGCTCCCGGATCATCCGGGAGCCCTTTTTGTTTGCCCTGAACCGTCACCGCGCCACCAACAGCCGGTGGCGTGGATTGCGCGCTTACAGGGGCATCCCCTGGTGTGATGGTTTGGTTCACATACCCTGCTGTTGTGCGGATCGGCTGGGGTACTTGACGGGGGTATCTGTTTGTGGAACCTTTTTAGGACCGAATTGGTGAAACCATTCTATCCCGGAGGAACTCAACATGTCTGCACCTCGACTGAACCCCGAAGACCTGATCGTGGATTCCATCGTGATCGGCGGCCCTTCCGACGACATGAGCGCAGCAGAATCGATCATCTGGAATACGACCGGCGAGCCGATGACCGGCACCTGCACCGAGGGGCCGAGGTGCATCGTCTGAACGGTGCGCTTGTGCTCCACACGTTTTCGCGTTAGCCTTGGTCCCATGAGCATCCACGCGCGCACCAGCTACTGCGGCTACCGCTACTACGGGCTCCCCAACGGGACTCCGGAGGCTGCCGCGCGCGTGTAGGATCGCTCGCCACAGGCAACCGAGGGGCTCCCGGATCATCCGGGGGCCCTTTTTGTTTGCCCGCATCCGCCACCGCCGCACCCACGCAGGAGAACACCGATGATCATCGTCACCCGTCCGGGCGTCACCGACGCCGAGCTGGACCACATCCGCGAACGCATCGAGACGCTGGGGATGCGCACGCACCTGTCGCGCGGCGAGCAGCGCACCATCATCGGCTGCATCGGCGACGAGTCGCTGCTGCAGGAGGCCGCGCTGCTCAGCCTGCCCGGGGTGGAGTCCGCGCATCCCGTGCTCAAGCCGTACAAGCTGGCCTCGCACGAGTTCGTGGCGCGCCCCACCCTCATCCGCGTGGGCGACGCGTCCGTGGGCGGGCGCGAGCTGGCCGTGATCGCGGGGCCGTGCTCCGTGGAGGGGCGCGACATGCTGCGCACCACGGCGCGGTCCATCAAGGCCGCGGGCGCGGGGATGCTGCGCGGCGGCGCCTTCAAGCCCCGCAGCTCGCCGTACGCCTTCCAGGGGCTGGGCGAGGCGGGGCTGCGCATGCTGGCCGAGGTGCGCGCCGAGACGGGGCTGCCCATCGTGACCGAGGTGATGGACACGCGCCAGGTGGAGCTCATCGCCGAGCACGCCGACGTGCTGCAGATCGGCGCGCGCAACATGCAGAACTTCGCGCTGCTGTCCGAGGTGGGGCGGGTGCAGCGGCCGGTGCTGCTCAAGCGCGGCCTCAGCGCCACCATCAAGGAGCTGCTGATGGCGGCCGAGTACGTGATGGCGCAGGGCAACCGCGACGTCATCCTGTGCGAGCGTGGCATCCGCACCTACGAGACGGCCACGCGCAACACGCTGGACATCGCGGCCATCCCCGTGCTCAAGGCCGAGACGCACCTCCCCGTGATCGTGGATCCCAGCCACGCCGGCGGACGCGCGGACCTGGTAGCGCCGCTGGCGTTCGCGGCCATCGCGGCCGGCGCCGACGGGCTGATCGTGGAGGTGCACCCCTGCCCGGAGCAGGCGCTCAGCGACGGCGACCAGTCGCTCACCCTGGAGAACTTCGCCGAACTCATGCGCCGCATGCGCCCCTTTGCCGAGGCCGCCGGCCGCACGCTCTCGCACGGGACGGCCAATGCCGCGCTGGAGGCCGCATGACCACGCATACGGTGGATGCGACGAGCCCCGCCGATCCCGCCCGGGCGGCGGCTTCGGCGGATGCGGCGGCTCCGGTCGATGTCACGGCTTCGGCGGCTTCGGTCGATGCGGTGGATTCAGCGGCCTCGGTCGATGCGGCGGCAGGTGCGGATTCCGTGGCTTCGGCGGATGCGGATAGGGTGGATGCCGGGGCCCAGCTGCGGCGGGTGCGAGACGAGATCGAGCGCATCGATCGCGGGATCGTGGAGCTGATCGCGGAGCGGGTGGCGCTGGCGCGGCAGGTGGGCCCGCTCAAGCAGGTGCTGGGGATGCCGATCCTGGACCCGCCGCGCGAGGCCGCCATCGTGCGCCGCGCCGCCGGGCTCGCCCGCGAAGCCGGCCTCTCCGACGAGGACGTGCGATACGTGTTCTGGCACCTCGTCGGGCTCAGCCGGCGCGTGCAGCTGGAGGAGGGCTGAACGGCTGAACGGCAGTGCGAAAGTGCGAGAGTGCGAAAGTGCGAAAGTGCGAAAGTGCGTTCTGAGCCTCCGGGTAGAGGGTCGTGCGCGGGCGGAGCGCCCCCCATCCCCCGGCCCCTTCCCCCATAAACTGCATGGGGGAAGGGGAGAAGATCCATGCAGTGTGGGCAGTTCTCCCCCTCTCCCGCGCAGTTTGCGGGAGAGGGGGCCGGGGGGTGAGGGGCTCCGCGAAGCGGGCGCCGTAAGACTCCGCCCAACGGGTTGACTGCGTCGCGAAAATACCGTTTCTGAGAGTTTTTCTGGATAGGTGTCGACCATGAGTACGAGCACGAACCCCGGCTTCTTCTTCGACGACCTGCAGGCGCGCGGCCTGGTGCACGCGAGCAGCGAGGGCGTGCGCGACCATCTCGCCGCCGGGCCCGTGACGGCGTACATCGGCTTCGATCCCACGGCGGACAGCCTGCACGTGGGCCACCTGGTGCAGGTGATGGCGGCCGCGCGGCTGCAGCGCGCCGGCCACCGCCCGCTCGCGCTCGTGGGCGGTGGCACGGGGATGATCGGCGACCCCAGCGGCAAGTCCGCCGAGCGGCCGCTGCTCACGCGGACGCAGGTGGAGGCCAACGTGGCCGGCATCCGCGGGCAGCTGGAGCGCTTTTTGGACTTCCACGGGCCCGCCGCTGCGCAGGTGGTGGACAACCACGACTGGCTGAGCGGGCTGGGGCTCATCGAGTTCCTGCGCGAGGTGGGCAAGCACTTCACCGTCAACTACATGCTGGCAAAGGACTCCGTCGCGCGCCGGCTGGATTCCGAAGCGGGGCTGTCCATCACCGAGTTCGCGTACTCGCTGCTGCAGGCGTATGATTTCGCCGTGCTCAGCGACCGCTTCGGGTGCTCGCTGCAGGTGGGCGGCAGCGACCAGTGGGGCAACATCACGTCGGGGATGGAGCTCATCCGACGCACGCGCGGGCGGCCGGCGCACGGCATCGTGCAGCCGCTGCTCACCAACGCGTCGGGCACCAAGTTCGGCAAGACGGAGGGCGGCGCGGTCTGGCTGGACGCCGAGCGCACCTCGCCCTTCCGCTTCTTCCAGTTCTGGCTGAACGCGGACGACCGCGACGTGGAGCGCTACCTCAAGACCTTCACCTTCCTGGGGTTGGATGCGGTCGCGTCGGTGATGGCGGAGCACGCGGCCGATCCCGCCGCCCGCACGGCCCAGCGCCGGCTGGCCGCGGAGGTCACCCGCATGGTGCACGGCGCCGACGGCCTCGCCCGCGCCGAACGCGCCACGGGCGTGCTCTTCGGCAGCGTGGCCGCGCAGGAGCTGCCGGCGGCGGAGCTGCTGGACGTGTTCTCCGACGTGCCGTCCACGGACGTGGACCGCGCGCGGCTGCAAGGGGAGGGAATGGGCGTCGTCGACATCCTGGCGGACGCCGGCGTGGCGGCATCCAAAGGCGAGGCGCGGCGGCTGATCGCGGGCGGGGGCGTGTCGCTCAACGGCGCGCGCGTCACCTCGCCCGAGCTGCGCGTCCGCGCCCAGGACGCCATCGACGGCCAGGTGCTCCTCCTCCGCAAGGGCAAAAAGGAGAACCGCGTCGTTCGCCTCGTGGGCTGAGGCGGTCTCCGCGAAGGCGCCGATTCTGCACCGTGGCGGGCTCCGAGCGCCCCCACCCGGGCTCGCATTACTCGCCCACCCTCCCCCAAAAAACCCTGGGGGAGGGTTGGGGCAGGGCAGGGATCGTGAGCTGCTGGCAGGCTGAAGATCCAGCGCTAAGTTCTCCCCCTCTCCGCGAGGAACGAGCGGGGAGGGGGCCGGGGGGAGGGGCGCTCCGCCGGTGCAGAGAGCCCGCCGTCCCGGTACGAACCGCAGTTAACCTCCCCCAGGGGTTTTTGGGGGAGGTGCGAGCCTGAGCGAGCGGTGGGGGCGCCTCGCAATGCCTGCCACTGCGCACCGGGTCCATCATTCCATCATCTCATCATCCCACATCACCCAATGACCTCCATCGATCCGCTGCAAATCCGCACCGCCGCCGTGCTGGGCCTGGGCCTGGTCGGCGGGTCGCTCGCGCGCGACCTGGCCGCGCGCGGCGTTCGCGTGTTCGGCTGGGACCACAACCTGGCGGCTGTGGAGGCCGCGGAGGAGCAGGGGATCGTGGAGCCGCTCCAGTGGGACGAGCCGGCCGACGTCGTCGTGCTCGCCGTCCCCGTGCTCGCCGCGCCCGACGTGCTGGCCGACGTGGCGAAAAAGGCGGGCGGCGTGCGGCTCATCACCGACGCGGGCAGCACCAAGTCGTCCATCGTCCGCGCGGCGGAGGCACTGGGGATCGGCGAGCGCTTCGTGGGGTCGCACCCGCTGGCCGGCGATCACCGCAGCGGATGGGGTGCCTCGCGCGCCGGCCTCTTCGCCGATGCGCGCGTCTTCCTCTGCCGCACGCCCTCCACCACCAGCGAGGCCATGTGGCTCGCGTCCGCGCTGTGGACGAGCGTGGGCGGGCAGCCGGAGGTGATGGAAGCGGGGGTGCACGACGTGCGCATGGCGTGGACGAGCCACCTGCCGCAGGCGGTGTCCACGGCGCTTGCGCTCACCGTCGCGCAGACCGGGATGCAGCGCGCCATGATGGGCCCCGGCGGCCGCGACGTCGCTCGCCTGGCCGGCAGCTCCCCCGAGATGTGGGCCGACATCCTGCTCGACAACGCCGAGGCGGTCGGATACGCGCTCACCATGCTGCAGGAGCAGATCGGCGGAATCAGCAAGGCCGTGGCGGCGGGCGACCGCGCCGAGCTCGTTCGCCTGTTCGAGAAAGCACGGCGGTGGCACGACCGAAAGTCCGCCACGGAGGCCGGCGTTGCGGCCGAACCCGGGAGCGAGTGAATCCACCGCTGAAAACGCGCAAGCCCCTGTGCGGACTTGGCATAAGAGGAGAAGAATGAAGGCAGGTGGTGATCCCTTCGATCGCATCGTCAGCGCGCTGGAGCCGCTCCTCCAGGGAAAAGGATTTCAGCGAGTGGCGGGGTTGGGCGCGGAGCTGGGGCCGCGGCCACAGGCACGCCACGTGGCGTTCGAAGCCGGGCTCCAAGCGGTGCGGGTGGTGTGGGAATCGGAAGGCGAATACGTGGTGCTGGAAGCGGTGGAGCCGGACTTCGCGGACAGCTGGATAGACCTGCTGGTCACGTACATCGACCTCCCCCGTGCGACGGAGGCGGAGCTGGTGGAGCTGGTGGAGACGTTCAAGGAAGAGCTCGACACGTACTTCGGGCAGATCGAAGCGTAGCGCGGCGTTCCGTCCGAACCCGGGAGCGAGTGAATGGGCCACTGGAAAACCGCGAAGTCCGCCTGCGCGCACTGCAGGCGGACTTTTACTCGCGAAGGCAGGAATGCGTTTCGATCAGCGATGACCGTCTCGGAACTCCGTGTATCCGCCGGGGAGCGGCAGTCCGCGCAGGCGGACTTCGTGTGTTCGTTGCGGCGAATTCATTCGCTCTGCCCCGGCCGGATCTCTGCCGATCCCGCAATCCGTCCGATCCGGAGCCGCCGCTCCGCCCGCGTCGTTCCTCCGCTGGCGCGCATCGTGAAGGTGATGCGGTGCATCGGACCCGTGGGACGAACGACATCGCACGCGAGAAAGCATAGATGACGGAACGCGCCCGGAAGCCCTGGCGACGCACCCTGTTCCGCGCCGCCCTCCTGCTGGCGCCGGCGCTGGCGGCGTGCGGGGGCACGAGCCTGAGCGAAGAGGCCCAGCTGGGGGCCGCCTACGCCGCCGAGATCCGCGGCCAGGTGAAGCTCATCGACGACCCCGCCGCCGTCGCGGAGCTCAACCGCCTCGGCAAGGAGCTGGCGGCGCGGGCGGACTCCACGCCGCGCGAATACACGTTCTACCTGGTGGATTCGCCGGAGGTGAACGCGTTCGCCATCCCCGGCGGCCACATCTTCGTCAACCGCGGGCTCATCGAGAGCGCGGACCAGGCGGCGGAGTTCGCGGGCGTGCTGGGGCACGAGATCGCGCACGTCACGGAACGGCACGGCATCGAGCAGATGGAAAAGCGGCAGGGCGCGGGCACGCTCATCGGCCTCGTGTACACCGTGCTGGGCCGCGATCCCGGCGTCGTGGAGCAGATCGCCATCGAGGCGGGCGGCGCGGCGGTGCTCGCCCGGTACGGCCGCGAAGCCGAGCGCGAGGCCGACCAGCGCGCCGTGCAGACGCTCCCCGCCGCGGGGTACGATCCGGAGGGCGTGGCCACGTTCTTCGAGGAGCTGATGGCGCAGCAGCGGCGCGAGCCCGGCCTGCTGGACACCTGGTTCGCCAGCCACCCCACCAGCCAGGAGCGGGTGCAGAACGCGCGCACCATGATCCGCACGCTGAACGTGGATACCGCACGCCTCGCCGACGATACGCCCGAGTACCAGGCGTTCCGCACGCGCGTCCTGCAGCTGCGCTGAGCGGACGAACGCGCGGGGCCGAACCGGGCCGGGATTCGAGCCGGACGATGCCGGACACAAACGAGCGGGGTGCGATGCGTTTCCGCCCGTTCCGTCCGCGGATTGAACGCGTGCGGAAACGGGCGTATGTTCCCGATCTCGATGTGACTGCATCCACGCTCCACCTCTTTCGCCGCGACACGCCATGCCGGACAGCCTCGTCGATCCCCGGGTAGGCCGCACCAAGCGCAACTGGGGCATCGTGCTGATGGTCCTGGCGGCCTTCACGCTGATCGGCCTGGTGACGGATTTCGACATCGGGGAGCTGATGACGGCGTTCCTGTTGGGCGGCGGCGGCGCGCTGCTGTGGCGCGGTGCGGAGAAGGACAGGGCGCTCGCGCGGCAGGGCGTGCTGGGCCAGCTGCAGCTGCAGGTGCTGGCACTGGCGCGGGAAGATGGGCGGCTCACCGTCACGGAGGTCGCGACCCGGCTGGGCTGGCCCATGGAGCGCGCGGAGACCGTGCTGGACTCGCTGGAGGACGGCCTGCGCATCTGCTCCACGCCCACGGACGACGGGGTGATCGTGTACGAGTTCCGCGAGCTGATCCATGATCCCGATCGCCCGCAGCTGCCGTCCCGCCCGCCGACGCTGCCGCGCGCGCAGCCGGGCCAGTAGCCGCACCGGCATCCGATCCGCACGAACGAACAAGGGCGGGGACTCGCGTGGAGTCCCCGCCCTTCGCGCATCCGCCATCGCCATCCGCGAGCGGGCGCCGGTCAGTCCTTCGCGCGCCCCAGGGCGACCGCGGGGCCCACGAAAGCGCCCGCGACCACCCCGATCATCAGCATCTCCAGCGGCAACATCGGCTCCGCTTCCACCATCGAGACCACGGGCGCGATGGCGCCGTAGACGCAGGTGCCGGGCAGCATGCCGATCAGGTACAGTCCCGTCGCCAGGTGGGCCACGCGCTGCAAAAGCCAGTAGAGCGTCGCCGCGCCCAGGAATCCCACGAAGTAGCCGGCGTACACCAGCAGGACCGGCGACGGCCCTTCGGTGACGGCGGCGAGCACGATGGGGATCGTGGCGACCACGCTGAGCAGCGCCGCCGCCCCGAGCCCGAATCCCCACGCGTGCAGGAGCTTCATGGGCGGGGCGGGCGGCCCCGGCTGCCACCGGAGTGCGACCCACAGCAGCGTGGCCGCCTGCGAGCCCAGGAAGCCGATGGGCACCGCCGCGGGCACGGTTCCGCCCAGGGCCGGGAACGCCGGAGCGGCCAGCACGGCCGCGGAGGCCATCGCGATGCCCAGGACGGAGAACCCCGGCACGTGCCCACGTCCCAGCAGGCGCGCCGCTCCGATCACGAGCCCGAAGATGAGCAGCGCGACTCCCACGGCGCGCGGATACTCGCCTGGCGGCAGCAGCGTCAGCGCCAGCAGCAGGTACACCGCCGCGACCGAGAGGGCGATCGTCCCGTCCGTGCGGATCGCCAGCGGCTCCGCCTCCGGGCCGTGCACCCGCGGTCCCCGCTTCATGGATTGGATGTGCGTCATTCGGTTGATCAGGGGGCCGCCGCGGGGCAGCCCCCTCGTGTTCATCCCGCGATCAGCAGGCCCACGCCGATGAGAAGCGCGCTGCCGAATCCAAGGGTGCGCCTGATCGTCCCCGCGCGCTCGGGAAAGCGGCGCTCCATCATCATCACGACGTGCATCATGGCGGTCTCCGGTGCGAGTCGCCGGGCGCGGACCCCATCCGCGCCGGCCGTGCATCCATCCCGACGATGCATCCTACGGATCGGCCCGCCAACAAGTTGCGCAGCGTCTCGCCTCGCCTGGTGTCCGGCGCACTACGGGACGATGCGGCCGATCATCCCCGCCTCGCCGGCGAACCAGAGGGCGCCGTCCGGGCCGGGAGCGATGCCGTGCGGCTCCGCGCCGGGCGTGGGGATGGGGATCTCCGTGAACGCGCCGTCCGTCGTCATCCGCCCGATGCCGTTGCTCCCCCAGAGCGTGATCCACAGCGCGCCGTCCGCCCCCGCGGCGATGGCATGCGGCCGGGCCCCGGCGGGGAGGGCCCACTCGGTGACGGCCCCGTCCGTCGTGATCCGCCCCACCTGGTTGGCCAGGATCTCCACGAACCACATCGCCCCGTCCGGCCCCGCGCAGATCCCCACCGGCCCGGCACCCGGCGTGGGGAGCGGATATTCGGCCAGCGCGCCGTCCGTCGTCATCCGCCCGATGCGGTTGCCCTGGTTCTGCGTGAACCACAGCGCCCCGTCCGGGCCCGCGGCGATCATGGACGGAAAGCTGCCCGCCGTGGGGAGCGGATGCTCGTGCACCTCGCCATCCGTCGTGATGCGCCCGATGCGGTTGGCGTTCATGGCCGTGAACCACAGCGCGCCGTCCGCCCCCGCCGCAATGCCGAACGGCCCCGCGTCCGGCGTCGGCAGCGCGAAGCTGGAAACCTCCCCGTCCGTCGTGATCCGCCCGATGCGCCCGGCCGTCATCTCCGTGAACCACAGCGCCCCGTCCGCGCCCGGGGTGATGACCGTGGGCCGCGCCGCCGGGGAGGCGAGCGGATACGACGCCACCGCCCCGTCTGGCGTGATGCGGCCGATGCGCCCCGCGTGCACCTCCGTGAACCACATCGCCCCGTCCGGCCCCGCCGTGATGCCGTACGGGCCGGTACCCGGCGCGGGGAGCGGGAACTCGCGGATGGAGAACGTCTGCATGCGTGGATCTCGGGTGGACGCGGCGTGGAATCCTGGATGGCGGATGCGAAGAGCCGATATACCGATCTCGAAGCGGGAACTCAACTGCGGGGAGAGGATCCGGGCGGGATTGCGGGGATCGCGCCGGGAGCGGAGCGCCCCCCATCCCCGGCCCTTCCCCCATAAACAGCATGGGGGAAGGGAGACTGCACCGGGCGAATGCCGTCGCGGGATGGCCGCTTTGGGCGGGCGGGCTCGCGCAGATTGCGACTCGTCGCTACGCGGGGCACGTGGTGGTAAGGGGCAGTTGGCAGTAGACGCACGAAAAGCCGCACGTGTAGCCTTCCGTGCTGCACTCCACATACGGCGTGTAGCACTGGCGGGCCCGTGGGTCGTTCGTGGGCTGCGGGTTGCAATCGCAGCTCGCGCCACGGGTACACCCGTAGTCGTAGCTGAAGCCGGAATCGTGGGCGTGTACCGTGCCCTTGTCGCCATCGCGGAGCGCGTTGGGGTCGAACGTCTCCACCACCAGTTCCTCGGCCGCGAGCTTCAGGTTGCGCATGGGTGCTCTCCCTGGGTGAGGCGGGTGATCGGTTGCGTGAACCCCTGCACGTATGCCCGCCACGCACTTCCCGTCAAGAGTCATCCACGACCCGCACCCACCGGCGATCACGCGGCAACGGAGCGCCCCCCATCCCCGGCCCTTCCCCCATAACAGCATGGGGGAAGGGAGACTGCACCGGGCGAATGCCGTCGCGAGGCTGGCCGCCGGGCGCGTGGCGGGCTCGCACAGACTGCACATCGCATCCGTCCCCTGAAGCAGTTGAAGCCCCGTTCGGTGACGCGTGAGCGTCCCCGAGACGGGGCTTATGGCTGTCCCAGCGGCGGATTCATCCGCTCAGGACGACCGCGTGCCTGACCGGCACGATCTACTCCCGCACTCCCGCACTCCCGCACTCCCGCACTCCCGCACTCCCGCACTCCCGCACTCACGCACTTTCGCACTTTCGCACTTTCGCACTGCCGTTACTGCCCGCCTACGTACACCTTCCCGTCCTTCATCACGAAGCGCACGCGCTCCATGGCGTCGAAGTCCGCGCCGGGGTCGCCCTCCACGGCGATGAGGTCGGCGAAGGCGCCGGGGCGGATGACGCCCAGCCGCTCCTCGCCCAGCGCGCGGCCGGCGTGGAAGGTGGCGGACTGCAGCACCTGCGCGGGCGTCATCCCCGAGCCCAGGTAGGCCCACAGCACGCGCCGCGACCACGCGCCGCGCGATCCGCCCAGCGCCGCGTAGCCGTCCGAGCCCGCCACGATGGTCACGCCCGCCGCCCGCGCCCGGCGGATGCGCTCGCGAAACCGCTCCAGGTACTGCTCGCGCCCCTCCGGCGGCGGCGCGGGGTCCATCTCGATGACCTCGATGAAGCGGTCCATCAGCACCCGGTCCGCGTCCGTGGGGACGAGCGCCACGCCGCGCCGCGCCATGAACGCAAAGGTGCTGTCCGCCACGTCGTACCCGTGCTCCACCGTGTTCACGCCCGCCTCCGTGGCGCGCCACACGGCCGCGTCGTCCGTGGCGTGGGCGGCCACCGTGAGCCCCGTGCGGCGCGCCTCGTCCACGATGGCGCGCATCTCGTCCATGCTCAGGCTGGCCGGGTTGGGCGTGTTCTCCGCGTAGATCTTGATTACCCGCGCGCCCTGGATGGCGGCCTGGCGCACGGCCCGGCGTGCGTCGTCCACCCCGTTGACGATGCGGTACTCGCCGTGCACCACCTCCATGTGCCCGTGCTCCACCCCCGGCATCTGCCCGCCCTCGGGACTCAGTCCGGGGCCGGAGTAGAACATCCGCGGCCCGTCGATCGTCCCTTCCTGGATGGCCGTCGCCAGCGCCGCGTCGCCAAAGGTGCCGCTGTTGCCCAGGTCGCGCACGGTGGTGATCCCCGCGTCCAGGTAGGTGCGCGCCCGCGCGCCGCCCCGCAGCGCCCGCAGCGGCGTGCCCTCGAACGCCACCTCGCGCGCCATCTCCTGCCCCTCGTTCACCCTGGGACTGGTCTCGAAGAGCAGGTGCGTGTGGGCGTCGATGAGCCCCGGCAGCACCGTGTAGCCGCGCAGGTCGATCTCCCGCGCGCCCGCCGGCGCCTGCAGGTTCTCGCCGATCGCCTCGATGCGGTTGCCGCGCAGCAGGATGTCGCGGGCGCCCACGAAGGTGCCGCGCTCGCTGTCGAACACGCGCCCGGCGTGGATGAGCACCGGCTCTCCTGGCGGCGGCCCGAACTGCGCGGCGGCGGGGCTTGCCATCAGCGTGGCGGCCACGGCGGCCGTCCGCAAAACGTTCACGATTCTCATGGATCGGTCAGGATCGGGTTGATTCCGGAGCCGCGCGAGCGGCTGACACCGATGAACGGGAGAGTTGTCGACAAAGTTTCGGCGGATGGATCACGTCGCGATGGATGGAGATCGCGCCGCAGCGGAGCGCCCCCCATCCCCGGCCCTTCCCCCATAAACTGCATGGGGGAAGGGAGACTGCACCGGGCGAGTGCCGTGGCGGGCACCGGTCGTCTGCACGCGCGGGGTTAAGGATACGCACCGGCGCCGCAGATCCGTCCCACGGGACGCTTGGGTGAGGCGGAGCCGCAGTTCTCCCCCTCCTGCCCGCGAAGCGGGGGAGGGGGCCGGGGGTAGGGGGCTCCCCGCCGGTGCAGCGTCTCCGCGATACTGCACGATCCTTCCGCGCCGGCCGACACTGCGCGCGCCTGGATTCCCGAGCCGCGCCTGCCTCCCCGGCACCATGCCGCCAGTCCGCGCAGGCGGACTTCGTGTGGTCGTTGCGGCGAATTCATTCGCTCTGCCCGCACGGGGCCGCGTTCACGGGTGCCGGGCTGCGCATCCCGCTCTTCCCCCCCGCCCGTCCCGTTGCCCGCGACCGCCCCGGATGGTAGGTTACGCGGGTTTGTGACTGATTGCACAAAGGAATCTGACGGATCGCAGGAATGCCTACCTACGAGTACCGCTGCGGCGAGTGCGGCAACGAGTTCGAGCAGTTCGGGCGGATGTCCGACCCGCCCGTGCAGGAGTGCCCCAAGTGCCACGCCCAGGCCCAGCGCAAGATCAGCGGCGGGGCGGGGCTGGTGTTCAAGGGCAGCGGCTTCTACATCACCGACTACCGCGGCGAAGGCTACAAGAAGGCCGCCGAGAGCGACAAGAGCGGTGGCGGATCGTCTTCCCCCGCGTCGTCCGAAGGCGGCTCCGCCCCCAAGGCGGACAGCGCGCCCGCCCCCAAGTCCGATTCGTCTTCGTCCGGCGGCACGTCGTCGTCGGGCGGGGCGTCCAAGAGCGAATAGATGGCCGTAGACAAGCTGCAGGCGGAGATCGAGCGCGCCCTCCGCGACATGGGCGTGGAACAGCCCGCGGTCGCCCTGGAGCGCCCGCGCAACCCGGAGCACGGCGACTGGGCCACCAACGTGGCCCTCACGCTCGCCAAGCCCCTGCGCAAGGCGCCGCGCCAGATCGCCGACGAGCTGGCGGAGCGCATCGACCGCGCGGCCGCCGGCATCAGCAGCGCCGAGGTGGCCGGGCCGGGGTTCATCAACTTCCGGCTGTCCACGGACTACCTGCGCGACGGCTTGATGCGCATCGTCCGCGAGGACGACGCGTTCGGCCGCAGCGACGCGGGCGCGGGGCGGGCGGTGAACGTGGAGTTCGTCTCCGCCAACCCCACCGGGCCCCTGCACATCGGGCACGGGCGGCAGGCCGCGCTGGGCGACGCCGTGGCCGAGCTGCTGTCGTGGGCCGGGTGGCAGGCGCACCGCGAGTACTACTACAACGATGCCGGCGAGCAGATCAACAAGCTCGCCCGCAGCGTCTGGGCGCGGTACCAGCAGGCCGCCGGGCGGGACGTCACGTTCCCCGAGGACGGGTACAACGGCGAGTACGTGCGCGAGATCGCCGCCGAGCTCCTTGCCGAGCACGGCGACCGCTTCGCCGGGGACGAGTCGCCCGAGGCGCTGGATGCCATGCGCGTGTTCGCGGTCGCCCGCCTGCGCGCGGAGCAGAACCGCGACCTGGAGGGCTTTCGCGTCCGCTTCGACACGTACTTCCTGGAATCGTCGCTGTACGACAGCGGGCGGGTGGAGGACACCATCCGCCGCCTGCGCGAGACGGGGTACGTGTACGAGAAGGACGGCGCCGTCTGGCTCCGGACGACGGAGTTCGGCGACGACAAGGACCGGGTGATGGTCAAGTCGTCCGGGTTCCCCACGTACTTCCTGCCGGACGTGGCCTACCACGTCACCAAGTGGGAGCGCGGGTTCCAGCGTGCCATCAACGTGCAGGGGAGCGACCACCACGGCACCACGGCCCGCGTGCGCGCCGGGCTGCAGGCGCTGGGGCTGCCGGCCGGCTACCCCGAGTACGTGCTGCACCAGATGGTGCTGGTGATGCGCGGCGGCCAGGAGGTCAAGTTCAGCAAGCGCGCCGGCGGCTACGTCACCATGCGCGAGCTGTACGACGAGGTGGGCGTGGACGTGGCGCGCTACTTCTTCCTCATGCGGCGCGCCGAGGCCCAGCTCACGTTCGACCTGGACCTGGCGCTGGACCAGTCCGACAAGAACCCGGTCTACAAGATCCAGTACGCCCACGCGCGGCTCGCCTCCATCTTTCGCCGCGCGGAGGTGGATGCGGCCACGGTGGACGCCGAATCCGCGGACCTGTCGCTGCTCTCGCACGAGAGCGAGACGGAGCTGGTGAAGCTGCTGCTGCGCTTTCCCGAGGAGATCGCCGCCTCGGCCGAGTCGCACTCGCCGCACGCCATCTGCGCGTACCTGGAAGAGGTCGCGGGCGCGGTGAACAGCTGGTACCACGCCGGCAACCGCGACGCCGCGCTGCGGGTGATCGGCGACGCCGTGAGCCCGGAGCAGTCGCGCGCGCGCCTGGTGCTGAGCCGCGCCGTGCAGATCGTGCTGCGCAACGGCCTCGCCGTCCTGGGCATCAGCGCGCCGGACCGCCTGGAGCGCGCCGAGGCCGTGGAGGCCGTGGAAGCGGAAGAAGCCGCGGCCTGATGGTACGGGCAGGTGGCGGAGCCCGAGCGCGCCCCCACCCGGGCTCGTAAACCTCGCCCACCCTCCCCCAAAAAACCCTGGGGGAGGGTTGGGCACGGGCGGGCCGGGCGCGCGGTCCGAAGACCGTGCACGAATGCAGTTCTCCCCCTCCTGCCCGCGAAGCGGGGGAGGGGGCCGGGGGAGGGGGCCGCCCGCTGCCGGCGCGATCCATCCTCCGGTGCGCGAAGTTCTCCCCTCTCCGCACGCAGTTTGTGCGGGGAGGGGCCGGGGGAGGGGCCGCGTGCTGCCGGCGCGATGTGTCCTTCGGGGCAGATCCCCATCCTCCCGACCAAAGATCCAAACACGCGAGCGGAGGCGGCGCCACCGGGGTGCCCGCCTCACGCTCTGAACGCAGTTCGAATCCATCACCCCATCGACATCGACATGTCGCTTCTCGTCGTCGGCAGCGTAGCGCTGGACACCGTCGAAACCCCGTTTGGCCGCGCGGACGACGCGCTGGGCGGCAGCGCCACCTTCTTCTCCGCCGCGGCCTCGCTGCTGCACCCGGTGCAGCTGGTGGGCGTGGTGGGGGACGATTATCCCACGGAGTCGCTGGACTTTCTGGCCGAGCGGGGCGTGGACCTCGCCGGGCTGGAGACGGCCAGGGGGGAGAGCTTTCGCTGGTCCGGCGTGTACAGCTACGACCTGAACAGCCGCGAGACGCTGGAGACGCGCCTGGGCGTGTTCGCCGACTTCTCGCCCAAGATCCCCGAGCAGTTTCGCGACGCGGAGTGGGTGTTCCTGGGGAACATCGACCCCGAGCTGCAGATCAACGTGCTGGACCAGGTGCACAAGCCGCGCTTCGTGGCCTGCGACACCATGAACCTGTGGATCGAGATCAAGCGCTCGCGGCTGATGGAGCTGCTCACGCGCGTGGACCTGCTGATGGTGAACGACTCCGAGGCGCGCCAGCTGGCGGGGACGCACAACCTGGCCAAGGCCGCGCGGTGGATCATGGACCGCGGCCCGCGCTACCTCATCATCAAGAAGGGCGAGCACGGCGCCATCCTGTTCACGCCCCACTCCACCTTCTTCGCCCCGGGCTATCCCCTGGAAGAGGTGTTCGATCCCACCGGCGCCGGCGACGCGTTCGCGGGCGGCTTCATGGCGCACGTGGCCAAGTGCGGCACGCTGGACGACGCCGACATGCGCCGCGCGGTCGTCTACGGCAGCGTCCTGGGCTCGTTCGCCGTGGAGGCGTTCTCCATCGAGCGCTTCAAGGACCTGACGGCGGACGAGATCGAGGAGCGCGCGCGGCACTTCCGCGACATGACGATGTTCGAGCTGGCGGTGGACGCGAGTGTCTGACGACCGGCAGCCCCTGTCCTATGCCGCCGCGGGCGTGGACATCGACGCGGCGCACCAGGCCATGAAGGGCGTGGCCGCGCTCGTCCGTTCCACGGCCACGCCCGACACGCTCTCGGAGCTGGGCTCGTTCGGCGGGCTGTACCGCGTGCCGCGCGACGCCCGGCAGCCCGTGCTCGTGGCCTCCACGGACGGAGTGGGCACCAAGCTCAAGGTGGCCTTCACCAGCGGCCGCCACGGCACCGTGGGCGAAGACCTGGTGAACCACTGCGTCAACGACATCCTGGTGCAGGGCGCAAAGCCGCTCTTCTTCCTGGACTACGTGGGCGTGGGCAAGCTGGAGCCGGGCGTCGTGGAGGCGCTGGTGGAAGGCGTGGCCCGCGGCTGCCGGGCCAACGGCTGCGCGCTGCTGGGCGGCGAGACGGCCGAGATGCCCGACATGTACGCCCCCGGCGAGTACGACCTGGCGGGGACCATCGTGGGGATGGTGGAGGAGGACCGCGTGCTGGACGGCCGCGCCATCCGCGCGGGGGACGCCATCGTCGCCCTGGCGTCGAGCGGACTCCACACCAACGGCTACTCGCTGGCCCGCCGCATCGTCTTCGAGCGGATGGGGCTGGGGATGGACGACGCGTTCCCGGAGGAGGAGGGGAGCGTGGCGGACGTGCTGCTGCGCGTCCACAAGTCGTACCTCCGGTCGTTGTATCCCCTGGTCGAGGCCGGCCGCGTCCGCGGGCTGGCGCACATCACGGGCGGCGGGCTGACCGACAACGTGCCGCGCATCCTGCCGCAGGGCGTGGGTGCGCGCTTCGACCTGGGCAGCTGGACGGTGCCGGCGCTCTTCCGCGTGCTGCAGCGCGAGGGCGGGGTGGAGCGGGACGAGATGTTCCGCGCCTTCAACATGGGCGTGGGGATGGTGGCGGTGGTTGCGGCGGACGACGCCGACGCCGTGGTGCGCGACCTGGGCGCGGCCGGCGAGCAGGCATGGATCGCGGGGGAAATCGTCCCCGGCGACGGCACGGTGGTGCTGAGCGAAAACGGAGCAAACGGATGAAGATCAAGCAGATCGCGATGACCGCCGCCGCGTGTGCGTTGGCGGCCCCGCTGGCGGCGCAGAACGACATCAACACGGTGTGCAACACGGGCATTCCCGTGCAGGCGGTTGAAGAGTGCACGGTGGTGGCGCAGGCGGTGGACGCGGCCCAGCCGCAGCTGGGCATCCTGATGGCGGGCGGCAACCCCATCCTGGGCACCGCCAGCACGGGCGGCGTCCGGCTGGGGCTCATCCCCCGCGTGAGCTTTACGGCGCGGGTGAACGTGGTGGCGGCGCGGCTGCCGGACATCCGCGAGGAGCTGTCGGGCGGCGAGGAGGTGCAGGAGTTCGCCGTGCCCGCGCCGGCCGTGGGCGCCAACGTGTCCGTGGGGCTCACCCAGGGGTTCAGCGTGGCGCCCATGATCGGCGGGTTCGGCGCCATCGACCTGCTGGGCAGCGTGAGCGTGCTGCCGCTGTCGCTGCTGGACGACTTCGGCGACAACGCGTTCTCCTGGGGCGCCGGCGCGCGCGTGGGGCTCATCCGTGAGTCGTTCGTCACGCCCGGCGTGTCCGTGTCGCTGATGTACCGCGACCTGGGCGACGTGCAGTTCGGCGAGGTGTGCAGCGGCACCGAGGTCCCCACCGCCGAGAACCGCAGCACCTGCTCCACGAGCGACGACGACTTCGGCGAGATCTCGTTCGGGCTGAGCAACGTGAGCGCGCGCGCCGCCGTGAGCAAGCGCCTGCTGGGGCTGGGGCTTACGGCCGGCGTGGGATACGACAAGTTCGACACCGACGCCGACTTCGCCTTCCGCGCCCCGGGCCCGCCGGTGGGCACGGAGCAGGTGTACCGCTACAACGACATCGCCGTGGACAACGACCGCTGGTCGGCGTTCCTGGACGCGTCGTTCACGGTGCTGGTGGCATCGCTGGTGGCCGAGGTGGGCTGGATGCAGGGCTCCGACGCGATCCCCGAGTTTCCCAGCACGAGCGACTTCGATCCGCGCGAGGGCACGTGGTTCGGCAGCCTGGGCCTGCGGCTGTCGCTGTAAGTGCGTGAGTGCGGAAGTGCGTTAGTGCGGTAGTGGATCGCGACGAGGGCCGTCTTCCCCCTGGGAGGGCGGCCCTTTCCGCGTCCTGGGCCGATGCCAGCCCTTGTCATCCTGAGGGAGGCGCCGCACTGTACCTGCCTGTGCCCGGCACCCTGGCGCCGACCGAAGGATCTTCTCGCCCGCGCACCGATCTTCGCACCCGTGCCGTCACTTCGCCGCCAGGAGAGGCCGTGCCGATGCTTCTCTGCCGACATCCAGCCGGGCGAATGAATTCGCTGCAACGAACACACGAAGTCCCCCTGCGGGGACTGTCCGTCCCGGGCCCGTGCCACGCCAGGACGAAGCTTGTGCACGCGTTGAGTTCTCCCCTCTCCGCGAGGAACGAGCGGGGAGGGGCCGGGGGAGGGGCGGGTTGCTGCCGGCGCGGGCTGTCCTCCCTGGCATGCAGTTCTCCCTGGAAAGCAGCCTGACGTGACGGACACCGCATCCGAGCAGGACCGCGCGTTCGTCCGGCGGGCCGTGGAGCTCGCGTGGCGGGGGTGGGGCCGCGTGGCGCCCAACCCCCTGGTGGGCTGCGTCATCGTCCGCGACGACGGGCAGGTCGTGGGCGAGGGATGGCACACGGAGTACGGCCGCCCCCACGCCGAGGTGGAAGCCCTGCGCGCCGCCGGCGATGCGGCCCGCGGCGCGACGGCGTACGTGTCGCTGGAGCCGTGCAGCCACCACGGCAAGACGCCCCCGTGCACCGGCGCGCTCATCGCGGCCGGCGTGCGGCGAGTCGTCTTCGGCGGCTTCGATCCCAATCCGCGCGCATCCGGCGGCGCCGACGTGCTGCGCGCGGCGGGGATCGATGCGCTGGGCGGCGTGGAGGAGGCGGCGGTCCGCGACCAGAACGCCGTCTTCTTCCACGCCCACTCCCCTGCGGGCGCGGAGCGGCCGTTCGTCGCGCTCAAGCTGGCCCTGTCGCTCGACGCCCGCATCGCCGACCGCGACGGCCGCTCCGTGTGGATCACGGGCGAGGCCGCGCGCGCCGAGACGCACCGCCTGCGCGCGGGCTACGACGCCGTCGCGGTCGGTATCGGCACGGCGCGGGCGGACGATCCGCAACTGACCGTCCGCGGCACCGTGGAGCCGCGCGTGCCGCCCGCGCGCATCGTCTTCGACCGCGCGCTGCGCCTGCCCCCGGACGGCGCGCTCGCCCGCACCGCGCGCGAGATCCCCGTCATCGCCGTCTGCGAGCCGGATGTCCCCGCGGATCGCCGGTCCGCGCTGGAGGATGCCGGCGTGCGCGTGCTCGCCGCCTCCGGCCTGGACGCCCAGTTGCGCGCTGTCCGGGAGGCCGGCGTGCGCTCGATGTTCGTCGAAGGCGGCGCGGTCCTCGCCTCCGCGCTGCTGGCGAGGGACATGGTGGATCGGATGTACCTGTTCTACGCCCCCGTGCTCATCGGCCCGGATGGCGCGGCGCCCTTCGGCGGCATCGCGAGCCCCGCGCTGGCGGATGCGGTGCGCTGGCGGCGGCTGGATACGCAGGCGTTCGGCGTGGACACGCTCATCACCCTCGCGCGCCGCTGATCGCGATGGAGCAGATCGCATCCGATGGCCGCCGCGTCTTCTACCTCCGCGACCTGGCGCCGGGCGAGGGGCTCGATCCGCCATTCGGCGGCGATCCGTATCCCGCGCTCATCTGGGCAGCGTGCCGCACGACGGATGTGCAGAAGGAGCGGCTGGTCACGGACCTCGTCGCGAGCGGGTGCCGCTACATCGTCTGTGGCGGGGCGGCGTCCGAGGTGTGGGAAGAGGTGGCGGATGATGTGATCGTCGCGCAGGATCGGATGGATATCGACTCGCAGGCAGAGTTCGTGATGACCACGAGCCGCACTCGTGAAACCATTGACGAAGCCGCATTTTTCCTGGTCCGGTGCACCAACTTCGCCCATCACGACTTCACCCGGTACATCGTCCTGCTGATCGGTGACGATGCGCGGGTCCGGGAGCCGTTGATCGCGTCCATCCGCACGTACGTCGGCGTTGAATCCTGACGCGGATCCGCCGTTGCCGTCCATCTTCTGAAGCCTCGCACAGCGGCGCAGCCGCTGGGGCGGGGCTTGTCGCTTTCCCAGCGGCGGATTCATCCGCTCAGGCCGGAACCACGCCACCGTGCATCGCACCCGCCGCACCGCATCCCCTGCAGTTGCCCGCTGTCCCCTGTAACCTGTCCCCCGTCCCCCGCAGTTCGTAGTTGCCCGCTATTCCCTATTACCTATTCCCTATTCCCTGAGCAGTTCCGTTGCACATCCCCCGCCCGCCGCCGTAAGTTGCCGCCGAAACGCATCACCCGCATCCACCAGCCAAGCCGCCGTGTTCACCGGGATCGTAGAAGAAGTCGGGACCGTCACGGCCGTGGAGCCGCTGGGGAACGGGGTCAGCATCACCGTGCAGGCCCAGCAGGTGCTCGACGGGCTCCGCCTGGGCGACAGCATCGCCGTGGACGGGCCCTGCCAGACCGTGACCGCCATCCACCCCGACGGCTTCAGCGTGCAGGCCATCGGCACCACGCTGGGGCGGACGACGTTCGGCGGCTTCAAGCCGGGGCGGCGGGTGAACCTGGAGCGGGCGCTGGCGTTCGGTGCGCGGCTGGGCGGGCACCTGGTGCAGGGGCACGTGGACGGCGTGGGCAAGGTGCTGCGCATCGAGCCGCGCGAAGAGCTCACCCTCATCGACTTCACCCTGCCCGAGGTCGTCGCGGGGGTGACGGTGCTGCACGGGAGCATCACCCTCAACGGCATCAGCCTCACGGTCAACGACATCCCCGCGCCGGGCGTGTGCCAGGTGTCCATCATCCCGTTCACGTGGGAGCACACGGCCATCGGCGACCTGCGCGAGGGCGACGGGGTGAACGTGGAAGGCGACATGATCGGCAAGTTCGTCCGCAACCTGCTGGGCGCGCCGGCGCAGGGCGGGGGAACGGGGCACATCGGCCCGGAGCACGTAAAGAAGGCGTGGGGGTACGAGTGAGACGCGCCGCCGCCGCGCTCCTGCTCCTCGGCGCCTGCACCGTCCCCGAGCCGGACCGCGACGAGCGGCTGGCGTACGAGGCCAAGCTGGCGGCGTCGGCGGATACGTCCGCCGCGGATACGGCATCGTCCGTCCCGGTGATCTCGCTGCCGGAGATCGCGGAGGCCGAGCGGGCGTCCGGCGGCACGATGGGGGTGATGGCCATCCACCTCCCCAGCGGCCGGCGCATCGGCCACAACGCGGGGGAGCGATTCCCCATGGCGAGCACCTTCAAGCTCGCCGTGGCCCTGGCCGTGCTGGCCCGGGTGGACAGCGGGAGCGTGCGCCTGCACCAGCCCGTGACCATCGCGCCCAGCGACTTTCGCCTGGGGCCGCAGCCCCTCGCGGACAGCGTGGGCCCGCGCGGCGGTACGCTGACGGTGGAGCAGATGGTGCGGTCGATGATGGTCCACAGCGACAACCTGGCGACCGACCGGCTGATGCGGATGGTGGGCGGGCCCGCGGCCATCAACGCGCACCTGCGGGGCCGGGGCATCGGCGGCATTCGCGTGGACCGCTACGAGGGCGAGGTGCACTGGCAGTACGCCGGCGTGCGCGACGTGCCGCCGGAGCGCGAGTGGACGCTGCAGCGGTTCCAGGCGCTGACCGCCGCCGTGCCCCGCGCGCAGAAGGACTCCGCGCACGCCGCGTTCTACGACGACCCGCGCGACACGGCCACGCCGCAAGCCTACGCGGAGCTGATGGCCCAGGTGGCGCGCGGGACGGGGATGACCCCTGCCAGCCAGCGCCTTCTGCTGGATGCCATGCGCGCGTCGCGCACGGGGCTGCGGCGCATTCGCGGCGCCCTGCCGGCGGGCACGGTGGTGGCGGACAAGACGGGCACCATCGGCTCCACGACCAACGACGTGGGGCTGATGACGCTCCCCGACGGCTCGCAGGTGGCCATCGCCGTGCTGGTGAAGAAGTCGCGGCTCGCCACGGCGGATGCGGAGCCGTCCCTGGCCCGCGCCGCCCGCGCCGTCTACGACCACTTCGCGGGCGGGGCGGAGAGCCGGTAGAGGATCGCGGCGGGAGGCGGAGATCCGGGCGAAGGCCGAGCGCCCCCCTCCCCGACTCTCCCCCACAAACTGCGTGGGGGAGGGAGAAGGAACGAGCGGAGTGCCGTCGCGACGCCGGGTGGGGCCCTCACCCGCTCGCTCAGGCTCGCACCCTCTCCCACAAACTGCGTGGGAGAGGGTATACACCCCAGGCCGAGCACGGGGGCGGGCTTCTACCGGGCACGAAGTTCTCCCCCTCCCTCCGCGAAGCGGGGGAGGGGGCCAGGGGGAGGGGGCCCTCGCCCGTGCACGATCGGCGGCTGGAGGGCACGGACCCGTAGTTCAACCTCCCCCAGGGTTTTTTGGGGAGGTGCGAGCCTAAGCGAGCGGTGGGGGCGTTCCGTAAAAGCCCGTCCCGCGCTCCGTCGACGGCGAGCCGGGCAGTTCCAGCAGTTCATTTGAGGCTTTCAACGGCGACCCGAGGGTAGACCCATGCCGTTCGACAGGATAGAAGACGCCATCCAGGACATCCGCGATGGCAAGATGGTGATCATTGCGGACGACGAGGACCGCGAGAACGAGGGCGACCTCGTGTGCGCGGCGTCGGCCATCACGCCCGAGATCATCAACTTCATGGCGACGCACGGGCGCGGGCTCATCTGCCTGGCGCTCACGCCGGAGCGCGCGGACGAGCTGGACCTGCGCCCCATGAGCGAGCACAACACCGAGGCGCTCAGCACCGCCTTCACCGTCTCCGTGGACGCCGCCGCGCGCCACGGCGTAACGACGGGGATCAGCGCGTGGGACCGGGCCAAGACCATCCAGGTGTGCCTGGATCCGGAGAGCAAGCCGGCGGACCTGCGGCGGCCGGGGCACGTCTTTCCCCTGCGCGCCCGCACGGGCGGCGTGCTGCGCCGCGTGGGGCAGACGGAGGCGTCCGTGGACATCGCGCGCCTGGCGGGGCTGGATCCCTCCGGCGTGATCTGCGAGATCCTGAACGACGACGGCACCATGGCGCGCCGGCCGCAGCTGGAGGAGTTCGCGGCCCGGCACAACCTGAAGTTCGTCACCGTCGCGCAGATCGTGGCGTACCGGCTGCAGCGCGAGCGCCTGGTGCACCGCGAGGCCGAGGCCATCATCCCCACGCCGTTCGGCGACTGGCGCATCATCGCCTACAAGAACGACGTGGACCAGCACGAGCACGTCGCCATGGTCAAGGGCGACGTGGAAGGCGTGGACGGCGTGATGGTCCGCATGCACTCCGAGTGCCTCACGGGCGACGTCTTCCACTCCATGCGCTGCGACTGCGGCGAGCAGCTGGACGGCGCCATGGAGCAGATCGAGGCCGAGGGGCGCGGCGTGATCGTCTACCTGCGGCAGGAAGGGCGGGGGATCGGGCTCATCCACAAGCTGCGCGCGTACAACCTGCAGGACGAGGGGATGGACACGGTCGAGGCCAACGAGGCCCTGGGCTTTCGCGCCGACCTGCGCGACTACGGCATCGGGGCGCAGATCCTGCTCGACCTGGGGCTGTCGTCCATCCGCATCCTGACCAACAACCCCAAGAAGATCGTGGGGATGGATGGATACGGGCTGTCGGTGACGGAGCAGCTTCCGCTGGCCGTGCGCCCCAACAAGCACAACAGCGGCTACCTGCGCACCAAGCGCGACCGCATGGGCCACCTGTATCCCATGGACGAGCAGGACGGCCCCGTCGCGGACGAGCGGGGGGTAGCGTAGGACGGCTTAGTGCCAAGTATCAAGTGCCAAGTGCCAAGTGATTGGGCGCTAGGCACTTGGGACTCGGCACTTGGAACTAGTCACTTGTCACTTGGGACTTTCTCTTGATCGAACATCACGGCCAGATTCGCGGCGAGGGCAAGCGGTTCGGCATCGTCATCAGCCGCTTCAACGACCTGATCACCCGCGCGCTGCTGGCCGGGGCGCGCGACTGCCTGCTGCAGCACGGCGCCAAGGACGACGACATCGAGGTGGTGTGGGTGCCCGGCGCGTGGGAGATTCCCGGGCCCCTGCACATGCTGGCCGAGAGCGGCCGCTTCGACGCCGTGATCGCCCTGGGGTGCGTGATCCGCGGCGCCACCCCCCACTTCGAGTACGTGGCGGGCGCGGCGGCCAACGGCGTGGCGGCGGTGGGCGCGTCGGTGGACATCCCCGTCGTCTTTGGCGTGCTGACGACGGAGACCATCGAGCAGGCCATCGAGCGCGCGGGCACCAAGGCCGGCAACAAGGGGTGGGACGCGGCCATGGTGGCCATGGAGATGAGCGACCTGTACGCCCGCCTGGGCGGCAAGGAGGCGCGGTGAGGAACCGCACACGGGCCCGTGGCTGGGCGCTGCAGGCCCTGTACGCCTGGGAGCAGCGCGGCGGCGCGCCGGAGATGGCCGTCCCCGTGCTGCACGAGCTGTTCGCCAACCTGCGCGTGTCGCCGCAGAACCGGCCGTACTCCGAGATCCTCGTCCGCCTGGTCGGCACCAACGTGGAGCGGATCGACGCCACCATCGTGGAGGCGCTCACCAACTGGCGGCTGGAGCGGCTGGCCGTGGTGGACCGCGCCATCCTGCGCCTGGGCACGGCGGAGATGATGTTCGTGGACGACGTCCCCGCGCGCCTGGTGATCCGCGAGATGGTGCAGCTGGCGGAGAAATACGGCACCCACGAGAGCGCCCGCTTCGTGAACGGCGTGCTGGACGCGGTGATGCGGAAGGTCGCCCCGGGAGAAGCCACCGGGGCGTGAAGATCCTGGTCCTCAACTGGCAGGACCTCGCCAACCCCCAGTCCGGCGGCGCCGAGATCCACCTGCACGAGATCTTTGGGCGGCTGGCGGCGCGGGGGCACGAGGTCACGCTCCTCTGCTCCGGCTGGGCCGAGGGGCGGCCGCGCGCCGAGACGGGCGGCATGCACATCCACCGCGCGGGGGGCCGCAACACCTTCTCCCTGGCCGCGCCCCGCTACTACCGCCAGCACCTTGCCCATCAACCCTGGGACGTGGTGGTGGAGGACCTGAACAAGGTCCCCCTTTTCACTCCGTACTGGGTGCGGCGCCCCCTCGTCCTCCTGGTGCACCACCTGTTCGGCGCGACGGCGTTCCGCGAGGCGTCGGCGCCGTTCGCCGCGGCCACGTGGCTGCTGGAGCGGCCGATTCCGCGCGTCTACCGCGGCATGCCCGCGCAGGCCGTCAGCGAAAGCACGGCGGACGACCTCGCGCAGCGCGGGCTGCGCCGGGAGGACATCCGCATCATCCACAACGGCGTGGACCTGGGCTTCTTTCAGCCCGCGCCCTCCGTCCCCCGCAGTGCCGAGCCGACGTTCCTGTCCGTGGGCAGGCTGCGGCGGTACAAGCGCATCGACCACGTGATCCAGGCCGTCGCGCACCTGAAGCGCGCGGGGCGGTTCGTGCGGCTGCGCATCGCGGGGCGGGGCCCGGACGAGCCGCGGCTCCGGGGGGAGGTCACCCGGCTGGGGGTGGGCGAGCTGGTGACCTTCGAGGGCTTCGTCTCCGAAGAAGCAAAGCGGGACCTGATGCGCCGCGCCTGGGCCACCGTGCAGGCGTCGCCCAAGGAGGGGTGGGGGATCACCAACATGGAAGCCGCGGCGTGCGGCACGCCCACCATCGCCAGCGACTCTCCGGGACTGCGCGAGTCCGTCGTCCATGGCGAAACCGGGTTCCTGTATCCGCACGGCGACATCGAGGCCCTGGCCGCCGCGCTCGACCGGCTGGCGTCGGATCGGCCCCGGGTGGAAGCCCTGGGTGCGGGTGCGCTCGCCTTTGCGCAGGGGTTCACCTGGGACCGTGCCGCGGACCTGACGGAGGCGCACCTGGCGGAGGTGGCGCGCCGCTGATGGGAAGCGGACGGGGGGCCGGCGTCCGTTACCCGCCGATGTCCGCGAGTGCCGCCACCAGCGCCAGCCCGATGACGCCGACGACGACTCCGGGGACGGTGCCCAGGCGCACGGCGCCGTAGGTGGCGGCTGCCGGCTCCCGGTCCAGGTCGCTCCACATCAAGTCGCCGCGCACGCCCACGGAAACCCAGTCGGTGAGCCCGACCGCCACGTCCCCCGTCACCCCGAACGCCGGCTCGGTGACGAAACTGCGCTCGGCTCCGTCCCGCCGGGCGTAGGCCACGCCGCCCGACGCGTCCAGCGCCACGTAGCGGCCCATCCAGCGGCGGTAGCGTCCCTTGACGGCGGTGCGGAGCCCGTTGCCGTCGGCGCCCAGCACCACCGTGGCGCCCACGGCCTGGTTGCGGCCCCGGTTCACCAGCGCGCCGAGCTCCCACTCGTACGGGGCCTCGAGGTCGTTGAGCCGCTGGATGCGGGGATAGAAGGTGAACTGCGCCACCAGCACCGTTTCGCAGCTGGGCTGCGGCCGCCCGAACGCGCAGAAGCGGCGCGTCTCTTCCGTCTCCTGGGCGGCGGCGTGGCCGAGCGGCGCCAGGGCAAGGGCGCAGGCAAGGGACGCCGCGCGTGCGAGCAGCCGGGCGGCGGTGCGGACCGAGGGCGTCATGAGGGCCTTTGTGCGGGAGTACGAGATGTGCCATGAACCGCGTCACCACGGGCCCACGCCGTCCCCTGACGCGTATCGGCGGAGTAACGGTTTGGCCGGTCCCGAGCGAGGAGGAGGAGCCTTGCGGGGAAGGGTACGCAATGGCCAGGCCGGGCCGAGCGAATGAATTCGCCGCAACGAACACACGAAGTCCGCCTGCGCGGACTGTCCGTCACGGGTGAGTGCCACGCCGGAACGTAGGCCGAGCACTGTTGAGTTCTCCCCTCTCCACGAGGAACGAGCGGGGAGGGGCCGGGGGAAGGGCGGGCCGCTGCCGGCGCGAACCCGGCCTCCCCGGCCCGAAGTTCTCCCTCCCCCGCGCAGTTTGCGGGGGAGGGCCGGGGAGGGGGGCGCTCCGCTGCCGGCGTGATCCGCTCCGTCCGGCATGTCCTTCGCACCTCCGCGCGCCGATCCCGGTCTCGCGGTGGTGCAACCGGCCGCGAACGGTTATCCTGTCCGCCCACGCCGTTGCCAAGACCGGTCACTCATCCCTGGATGCCCGATTTGACGGTCGACGAGCTGCTCCGCTCCAAGAAGGACTCGCTCGCGCTCGAGCTGCTGACGGACGAGCGCGGGCTGTCGCGCGCCATCGGCACACCGGACATCAGCTCGCCGGGGCTGGTGCTCACGGGGTACACGGAGCGCTTTCCCAGCGAGCGCATGCAGGTGCTGGGCGAGACGGAGGTCGCCTTCCTGGAGTCGCTGGACGAGGACCGCCGCCGCGCGGCCCTCGTCACCTTCCTGGAGTTCGACCTCCCCGTCATCTTCATCACCAAGGGGCAGGAGGCGCCGGAGCCGCTGCTGGAGCTGGCCAACGCCATCGGCACCCCCGTCATCCGCACGGCGCTCAAGACGGCCGAGTTCTACACGCGCATCAAGCCGTTCCTGGAAGAGCGCTTCGCGCCCCGCACCACGCTGCACGGCTCGCTGGCGGACGTGTACGGCGTGGGGCTGCTGTTCGTGGGCAAGAGCGGCATCGGCAAGAGCGAGACGGTGCTGGACCTGGTGGAGCGCGGACACCGGCTGGTGGCGGACGACCTGGTGATGATCACGCGGCGCGGCAACGAGATCCTCATCGGCAAGGGGCACGAGCTGCAGCGCCACCACATGGAGATCCGCGGCGTGGGCATCATCGACGTGCGCACCATGTTCGGCATCCGCGCCATCCGCCAGCAGAAGCGCGTGGAAGTGGTGGTGCAGCTGGAGATCTGGGACGAGAACGCCGTGTACGACCGCACGGGGCTGGACACCAAGGCCATGGACATCCTGGGCGTTCCCGTCCCGCTGGTAACCGTTCCGCTGGTCCCGGGTAAGAACATCACGGTCGTCTGCGAGGTGGTCGCCATGAACCACCTGTTGAAGTACTCGGGCGTGGACAGCGCCCGCCTGTTCAACCAGCGGCTCCAGAACCGGATGTCCGGCGTGTCGGAGTACCTGGAGGAGGATTATGAGTGAGCCCGTACGGGGGCTGGTGGTGAGCCACGCCACGCTGGCCGAGGGGCTGGTGCAGTCCGTCAGCCGGATCGCCGGGCTGGAGGAGGGCGTGCTTCGCCCGGTGAGCAACGAGGGGTGCGGCCCCGAGGCGCTGCAAAAGGCGGTGGCCGCGGAGCTGGGCGGAGGCGGGCCCATCATCGTGTTCACCGACATGCCGTCGGGCAGCTGCGCGTTCGCGGCGCGCCGGCTCACCGTGGAGCGCCCCGACACGGCCGTGGTCTGCGGGGTGAACCTGCCCATGCTGCTGGATTTCGTCTTTCACCGCGACCTTCCCCTTCCCGAGCTGGTGGACCGGCTCGTGAACAAGGGAAAGGCCGCGATCACGGGGTCGTGCCGGGAGATGGCGGCGCATGCCGATCGTGCTGCTTCGCGTTGACGAGCGCCTGATCCACGGGCAGGTGGTGGTCGGCTGGGGAGGACCCCTGCACGCCGACCGCATCGTCGTCGTGGACGACGACATCGCCGCCAGCGAGTGGGAGCAGGAGCTGTACTGCCTGGGCGTGCCGCCCGAGATGGAGGCGTCGTTCGCCTCCGTGGCCGACGCGCGCCCCCAATTGGCCGGGTGGCGCACGGGCGGGCGCCGCGTCATCGTCCTCGTCCGCGACGTGGGCACGGCCGCGCGCCTGGCCGAGGGCGGGCTGCTGGACGGCGACGAGGTGAACCTGGGGGGCATCCACCACGCCGAGGGGCGCGAGCGGGTGCTGCCCTACCTGCACCTGAGCGACGGCGACCGCGACACCCTGCGGCAGATCGCCGCCGCGGGTGCCCTGGTGAGCGCCCGCGACCTTCCCGCGGGGCGGCGGGTGCCCATCGAGGAGCTGCTGAACGGGCGATGATCCCCGACCTGCTCACCCTGCTGCTGCTGAGCCTGCTGGGCGGGCTGCTGGCCCTGGACGCCACCTCCGTGGGGCAGTTCATGCTGGGCCGGCCCCTGATCGCGGCGGGGCTGGCGGGGATGATCGCGGGAAACCCCGAGGGGGGCATCGTCGTGGGGCTGCTGATGGAGGCCATCCACCTGGCCGTGCTTCCCGTGGGCGCCGCGCGCTACCCCGAGGCCGGGCCCGCCGCCGTGGCCGCCGCGGGCGCGTACGCCGGCTCGCACCTGGGGCAGCCCGTGGCCCTGCTGGCCTCCGTCGTCTTCATGCTGGCGTGGGGATGGGTGGGCGGCCGCTCCGTGGAGTGGCTGCGCCGGTGGAACGTGCGGATGGCCGTCCCCGCCGCGGGCGCCGACCTCCCCACCGTGGAGCGGCTGCACCTGCGGGCCACGGCGCTGGACTTCGTGCGGGGCGTGATGGTGACGCTGGTGGGGCTGCTGATCCTGGGGACGCTGCTGGAGACGCTGGGGTGGATCCCCTTTCGCGAGGAGTGGACGCGGCCGGCCCTGGCGCTCTCCGCCGCGGCGGCCCTGGCCAGCTCGCTGCGCCTGTTCGGGCGGCGGCGGATGCCGCTGTTCGTGGCGGGGGCGGCCGCGGGGGGCCTGCTGCTGTGGCTGCGGTGACCCCGCTTCCCCGGTCCGTCCGGCGCGCCATGCTCCTGCGCAGCTTTGCCGTGCAGGGGTCGTGGAACTACCAGACGCTCATCGGCACGGGGCTGGTCTTCGTGCTGGCGCCGGCCCTGCGGCACCTGTACGGGGCGGACCCCGAGGCGCTGCGCAAGGCCGTGGCCCGGCACACGGAATTGTTCAACGCGCACCCGTACCTGGCCACGGTGGCGGCGGGGGCCGTGGCGCGCCTGGAGGGGGACGGCGCCCCGCCGGAGACCATCGCCCGCTTCAAGGCCGCCGTCCGCGGGTCGCTGGGCTCCATCGGCGACCGGCTGGTGTGGCTCATGTGGCGCCCCGCCTGCGCCCTGCTGATGGTGGCGCTGCTGCTGGCGGGGGTGTCGTGGTGGATCGCCGTGGCGGCCTTCCTGGTCTCCTACAACGCGCTGCACCTGTGGATGCGCACGTGGGGGTTGCAGGTGGGGCTGCGCGACGGGGTGCAGGTGGGGCGAGCCCTGCGCGAGGCGCCGTTCGAGCGGCTGGGCGAGCGCGCGGCCGACGCGGGCGCCGTGCTCAGCGGCTTCGCGGCCGTGCTGGCGCTGGGGTGGGGCGGGGTGCAGGTGAGCTGGGCGTATGCCCTGGTGGGTGCCGCGGCGCTGGCCGCGGGGATCGCGCTGGGGCCCCGGGTGCGGTGGGTGGCCGCGCTGGGGCTCACGGCGCTGCTGGTGGCCGGCGTGGTGCTGGCATCGAACTCCTGAGAGTACGGACTGGATGCAACACGAAAGCGAAGTCACCATCGTCAACAAGTACGGGCTGCACGCGCGTCCCGCGGCGGAGTTCGTGAAGCTGGCCAACCGCTTCGCGAGCGAGGTGTTCATCCGCAAGGAGGACGTGGAGGTGAGCGGCAAGAGCATCATGGGGGTGATGATGCTCGCGGCCGAGTGCGGCTCCACGGTGGCCATCCGCGCCGACGGCGAGGATGCCCGCGACGCGGTGGACGCCCTAGCGGAGCTCATCCGCAACCGCTTCGGCGAGGAGTAGGCGCGTGAGCCTGGTCCGCGACGGCATCCCGGCCGCCCCCGGCATCGTCATCGCCCCCGCGCGCGTCCTGCGCTGGGAGGTGCCGCGCGTGCCCCAGGGCGCCACCATCGGCGCCGAAGAGGTGGACCCGGAGATCGCCCGCTTTCGCGAGGCGTGCGCGTACGCGCAGACGCGCATCCGCGCCGTGCAGGAGGCGGCGGCCCGCACCGTGGGCGAGGTGGAAGCCCGCATCTTCGAGCCGCAGGTGCTCATGCTGGAGGATGCCGACCTGCTGCAGGGGACCATCGGCCTCATCCGTGAGAACCACCTGCGGGCGGAGCGCGCCTTCGAGCTGCGGGTGCTGGAGTGGGAGTCGGCCCTGTCGCACAGCTCGCACCCCATGATCATGGACCGGCTGGCGGACCTGGCCGACATCCAGACGCGGGTGCTGCGGCGGTTGATGGGGATGCCGGACCCGGACCTGGCCGCGCGCGTGGACGGCGACAAGGTGATCCTGGTGGCGCGCGAGCTCACGCCCTCCGTGACCGTGCAGCTGGACCCCAAGCACGTCATCGGCATCGCCACGGACCTGGGCACGCGCACGTCGCACAGCGCCATCCTGGCCCGCTCGCTGGACATCCCCTGCGTCGTTTCGCTGGGCAACCTGTCGGAGACGCTGCGCGACGGGGACGAGATGATCCTGGACGGCCGCCAGGGCCGCGTGGTCATCGAGCCCACGGAAGAGGAAAAGGCGGAGTACCGGCACCGCGACTACCTGGTGCGCGAGTGGGAGCAGGAGCTCGTCCTGCTGGCCCACATGCCCGCCGTCACCCGCGACGGGCGGGCCGTCAAGCTGCTGGCCAACATCGACCTTCCCGGCGAGGCGGAGAACGCCCGGGCCCACGGCGCGCAGGGCGTGGGGCTGTACCGCACGGAGTTCCTCGTCATCGGCCGCAACACGGCGCCGGGCGAGGAGGAGCAGTACGCGGCGTACAAGCGGGTGGTGGAGGCCTTCCCGGGCGCGCCCGTCGTCATCCGCACCTTTGACCTGGGCGGCGACAAGTTCCCGGCATTCCTGCACATCGGGCGCGAGGAGAACCCGTTCCTGGGGTGGCGCGCCATCCGCGTGTGCCTGGACGAGCCGGAGATCTTCCGCACGCAGCTGCGGGCCCTGGTGCGCGCCATGGCGCACGGCGACCTGCGCGTGATGCTCCCCCTGGTGAACGAGATCAGCGAGGTGGAGCGCAGCCGGGCCCTGCTGGACGAGTGCATCGCCCAGCTGCGGTCGGAGGGCGAGCCCGTGCCGGAGCGCTACCTGCTGGGCGCCATGGTGGAGACGCCCGCGGCCGCCATGTCCGCGCCGGAGCTGGCGCGGCACGTGGACTTCTTCAGCATCGGCACCAACGACCTGGTGCAGTACACGCTGGCCGTGGACCGCGGCAACTCGCGGCTGGCCCGGCTGTACAACCCGTTCCATCCCGCCGTCGTCCGGCTGCTGGACCTGATCATCCGCGCGGGGAACGCGGCGGGGATCGAGGTGAGCGTGTGCGGCGAGTTCGCGTCCAATCCGCTCGGCGCCTTCCTCCTGATCGGGATGGGGGCGGATTCGCTTTCCGTGGCGCCGTCGTCGCTGGCGGAGATCAAGAAGGTGATCCGCGCCGTGACGCAGCAGGACGCCCGCGAGGCGGCCGTGGACGCGCTGGTGGCGTCCACGCCGGACGCCGTGGCGGCGGGGCTCACGGCGCGGCTGGGGCGGGTGCTGGACCTGGGCAAGTTCAACGGCAGCTGGAACTTGTCGGACCGGGACTGACGCGCTAGCTTGCCCGCTCGATTCCAGCCCGTACCAACCCTGAAAATTCCAAGCAGCGAGGCACCTTTGGCACGCCGCCAGCTCTTTACCTCGGAGTCCGTCACCGAGGGCCATCCCGACAAGATCGCCGACCAGATCAGCGACGCCGTCCTGGACGCCATCCTGGACGCGGACCCCACCGGGCGCGTGGCGTGCGAGACCCTCGTGACCACCGGCGTGGCCGTCGTCGCGGGCGAGATCACCACGAGCACGTACGTGGACATCCCGTCCATCGTGCGGGGCACGCTCAAGGGGATCGGCTACACGGACGCGCAGTACGGCATCGACGGCAACACCTGCGCGGTGATGACGACCATCGACCAGCAGTCGCCCGACATCGCCATGGGGGTGAACACGGGCGGCGCCGGCGACCAGGGGATGATGTTCGGCTACGCCACGCGCGAGAACGACGAGCTCATGCCCATGCCGATCCTGCTGGCGCACCGCGTGAGCAAGCGGCTGGCGGACGTGCGCAAGTCGGGCAAGGTGGGCTTTCTGCGGCCGGACGGAAAGACGCAGGTGACGGTGGAGTACGAGGGCGGCCGCCCGGTGCGCGTGGACACGGTGGTGGTGTCCACGCAGCACGATCCCGAGGCCACCCCCGAGCAGATCCGCGCGGAGGTCATCGAGCACGTGATCGTCCCGGCCATGCCGGCGGACCTGTTCGACGCGGACACGGCCATCATCCACGTCAATCCCACGGGCCGCTTCGTCATCGGCGGGCCGCACGGCGACGCGGGGCTCACGGGGCGCAAGATCATCGTGGACACGTACGGCGGCATGGGCCGGCACGGCGGCGGCGCGTTCAGCGGCAAGGACCCGACGAAGGTGGACCGCTCGGCGGCGTACGCGGCGCGGTGGGCGGCCAAGAACGTCGTGGCGGCGGGGCTGGCGGAGCGCTGCGAGATCCAGCTGGCGTACGCCATCGGCGTGGCGGAGCCGGTCTCCATCCGCATCGACACGTTCGGCACGGGCACGACGGACGAGGAAGTGATCGAGCGCGCCGTGGGGCAGGTGTTCGACTTCCGCCCGCTGTCCATCATCGAGGCGCTGGGGCTCAACAACCCCATCTACAAGCCCACGGCGGCGTACGGCCACTTCGGCCGGCACGCCGAGGTGATCGAGAACGGCCGCAGCCTGCAGCTGTTCCCCTGGGAGCTCACCAACCGGGTGGACGACCTGCGCTCGGCGGCCGGCGGGAGCTGACGGACGGACGGGGGCCCTCACCCGCTCGCTTAGGCTCGCACCCTCTCCCACAAACTGCGTGGGAGAGGGTGTAGACTTCGATCGGGCTCGGCGGCGCGGAGCCGGGGATTCGGCGGGGCGGGGTGGGGGGAACGGCGCGATCGGGGGATGGATTTCGTTTGGGAGGGCGGAGGTCCGGTGGGGGATGCCCGGCGAATGAATTCGCGGCAATGAAAGCGCGATGTCGGCCTTCGCCGACAGGTCCGGCACGGGCGAGTGCCGGGGCGGGTGGCGGAGATTCGTCTTGCGGGGGGAACGGAGACCCCGCTGGCCAGGATGAGCCCCGGAGATCGCATGGAGGCCGCGAAGGCAGTGCCGGCGACGGTGGACGCGTACATGGCCGGGCTCCCGGACGAGGTGCGCGCCATCCTGGAGGAGATCCGCCGGACCGTCCGTGACGCGGCGCCGCAGGCGGAGGAGGGCATCAAGTACGGGATGCCGTCGTACCAACTGCACGGCAGCCTGGTGTACTTCTCGGCCTTCAAGAAGCACATCGGCTTCTTCTGCACGACGACAGGGAACGGCGCGCTGGAGGCCGAGGTGGCACCGTACGCGGGGCCCAAGGGCAACCTGCAGTTCCCGCTCGGCAAGCCGGTCCCGATGGACCTGATCCGCCGGATCGTGGAGTTCCGCGTGCAGGAGAACCTGGCCGCCGCGGAAGCCGGGCCGAAGAAGCCGAAGAAGTAGACTGCGGAAGATAGTTCTCCCTCCCCCGCGCAGTTTGCGGGGGAGGGCCGGGGAGGGGGGCGCCCGCGTAGCGGCGGCCGTTGCCGTTCGCCGTCGCGTGAGGGATGCGCGCCCGCAGGGCCGAGACCCCGGAGCGCCCGGCCAACAGCAGTATCGTTGTCCGGGTGCGGAGGGGGCTCGGCGCCGTTGGGCACAGTTGTATCGTGCCCTACGGCGCGCGCAGCCCGGCCCCCGCTTGCGGGGGACACGCCCAAACCGGTCCGTTCAGTCCGTTGCAAATGACGCCGCGGCGGCCCACAACCTGCTGGGCCGACAGGAACCGAGGGAACCGCGGCGAAACCGAAGGACCATGATCAAAGTACGCGTGCAGAGCCTGGGGCTCGACCAGAACACCAAGTCGCCCGTCGTCATCCTGCAGGAGGACGGCGGCGAGCGGGTGCTGCCCATCTGGATCGGGCCGGCGGAGGCCAGCGCCATCGCCATGGAGCTGGCCGGGATGAAGTTTCCCCGCCCGCTCACCCACGACCTGTTCCCCCTGCTCATCCGGGGGCTGGGAGGCACGCTCACCCGCGTGCTCATCACCAAGGTGCACGACAACACCTACTTCGCCGAGCTCGTCATCACGCGCGGCGACGAGGTGTTCACGGTGGATGCGCGGCCGTCGGACAGCATCGCCATCGCGCTGCGCACCCGGGCGGACCTGTTCACCACCGACGACCTGCTCACCAACGCCGCCATCGAGATGCCGCCCCCCGGCGAGACGGCCTTTCCGGGAGAAGGCGGCGACGCGGAGACGTCCGGCCCGCAGCCGGGGCTGAGCCCCGAGCAGCTCAAGGAATACCTCCGCAAGCTCGACCCCGAAGACCTGGGACGCTTCAACCCGTGATCCATACAGCCCTGCGCATGCGGGCGGCGCGCTGCACGGCGCGCCGCCCGTTCCCGCTCCTGACCCTGCTCCTCGCGCTGGCCGCGGGGATGCTTTCGTTTGCGGACTCCGCCGCGGCGCAGACCGTCACCGGGCGCGTGGTGCGCGCGGGCGCCGGCGTGCCCAACGTGCCCGTGGAGCTGCACCGCGTGGCCACCGACACCTCCGGCCTGCTCGCCACGGGCACGGCGGACGGGCAGGGCCGCTTCACCTTCACCCTGCCCCAGGTGGACTCCGGCGGGTTCACCGTCTTCTTCGCCACGGCCATGGTGGAGGGGGTGCGCTACTTTGGCCCCGCCCTCCATCCGGGGGAGACGGGCACTTCGTACGTGGTCGCCGTGTACGACACCACTTCGGCCAAGCCGGCGCTGGACGCCCTGCGCGTGGGGCGCCGCGACGTGATCGTGGTGGCGGGGCAGCGGGGCGGCTGGGAGGTGGCGGAGGTGGTGCGCGTGGAGAACCCCACCGGCAAGACGGTGGTGGGCGCGGGCGGCACCCCCGTCTTTGGCATGGCCATGCCGGCGGGCGCCCTGGACTTTCAGACGGAGGAGCCCGGCGTGTCGGAGTCCGCCGGCGCCGAGAACCCGCGCGACCTGGTGATGATGGGCGACCGGGTGCTGGCCACGGTGCCCCTGACCCCCGGCGGCCGCGACTTCTTCTTCCGCTACCGGCTGCCCGCGAAGACGGGGGCGCTGGCCATCCCGCTCTCGCAGCGTACGGACACGCTGGCCGTGTACATCCGCCAGCCCTCGCCGGACGTGCGCGTGGACGGGCTTCCCGCGGGCGAGCCGTTCACGGCCGAGGGCGAACAGTTCCTGCGCTACACGGGGACGGCGCTGGCCCCCGGCGTGACCGTGCGCCTGCACGCGGCGGCCCACGGCGGCGGGGCCCTGGGTCCGCGGCTGGCGGCGGGCGTGGTGACGGCGCTGGTGCTGGCCGCGGGCGCCTGGTTCGCCCTGCGCCGCCGGCCGCAGGCGCCCGCCGCGGACCCGGGCGCGTAAGGGGAGCGCGGCCCATGGCGCTGGCCACCACGCGGGCGCTGGTGCTGCAGTCGTTTCCGTACAGCGAAACGAGCAAGGTGCTCCGGCTGTTCACCCTGGAGCACGGGCTGCGCTCGGTGATGGCCAAGGGCGCGCTGCGCCCCAAGAGCCGCTACGGCGGGGTGCTGGAGGCGTTCACGGAGGGGACGGCGACCTTCTACCTCAAGGAGGGGCGCGACCTGCACACGCTGAGCGGCTTCGACCTGCTGCGCAGCCGGCAGGCGCTGGGCCGCTCGCTGGTGGGGTTCGCGGGCGCCTCGCTGCTGGCCGAGATCGCCATGCGCACGGGGACGGAGGAGCCGCATCCCGGCCTGTACCACGCCCTGGCCGACGCGTGGGATCTGGTGGCGGAGGCGCGGGGGCCCGAGCAGGCGCTGGCGGCGTCGCTCACGGGCGCGTGGACGCTGGTGGTCCTGCTGGGGTTCGAGCCGCAGGCGGGGGCATGCGTGCAGTGCGGCCGCGTGCTGGACCCGGACGAGCCCGTGCGCTTCGACGCCGTGGCGGGCGGGGCGGCGTGCACGGGGTGCCGGCGCGCGGGGCGCGTGCTGGACGCGGAAAGCCGCGCGGAGCTGCGGCGGATGCTGGCCGGCCACGTGCCCGAAGGGGGCGTGGGGCGGCCGGGGACGCACCGCGCGCTGCTCAAGGCGTTCCTGGAGGCACAGCTGGCGCAGGACCGGCCGTTCCGTTCGCTGGAGCTGTTCCTGGAGAGCGCCGGCACGGTGCCGGGCGCACCCGTGGAGGCGGCGGACGACGGGGCGGACGAGGACGGTGACGATGGGGAGCGTCCGCAAACGGATGGGGCGCCGGACCTTGCTTGACCCCGCGCGTGCGGCGCGGGTATGTTGACCGCACATCCCACGGCAGGGCCCCGCTTACGGAGGAGCAATACCACGCACGAAACCTGGTGAACAGAAAGGGTGCTGATGCTGCGTGCACCATCTGTTCTGCTCCTCTTGTGGCTCATCTGCGGCGGCCTATCCCCTCCCGGCGTTCGTGCGCAGGGCAACACCGGCCCCCAGTCCCGGGGATTCCGGGTGGAGCAGAACTACCCCGAGCCCGCGAACCCCGACACCTACATCCCCTTCGTCCTGGAGGACAAGATCTTTACGGGTGGTGAGCCCAAGCTGGTCACCATCCGCATCGTGAACATGCTGGGACAGCTGGTGGCCATTCCCCGCGCCGTGGGCCATCCGCGCGGCGGCAACGTGCCGGTGCTCAACCTTCGCTACACGGAGCCCGGACGTAAGCAGGCCTACTGGGACGGCCGCGACCTCCAGGGGCAGCGGGTTCCCACCGCGGTGTACTTCGCGGTCCTGCAGGTGGGGGACCAGGTGGAGTACTGGCGGTTCAGCGTGACGGCGCCGCGGCGAAGGTCGCGCATCTTCCCGTTCTTCCGCCGCCGCGGAGACGACTAGGCCGGTTCGATGCTTCTCGCGGGAGGAGCGCTCGAGCCGGCCTTGTTCGTTGCGGGTGGATGAATGATGGGATGGGTGGGATGGGGATCGCCGCGGGAGGGCGGAGTATCGCGATGGGCGGGCTTTGACGGCGCCCGCTTCGCGGGGCCCCTCACCCCCCGGCCCCCTCTCCCGCAAACTGCGCGGGAGAGGGGGAGAACTTCGCGCCTCGGGGGCAGCGCTTTCGGCGAGAACTGTCATTCCGAGGGAGCGCCTGACGGCACTCGCCCGTGCCGCGTCCTCTGCGCGCGACCGAGGAATCTTCTCCGCCTCCGCAGGTGCCTCGCTTCCGTCCTTCACCCCCGTTCCCGCGCGAACCCCACGCGAAGCGCACCGCTGTTCGGCTGCCCTGCAGAAGAACCTCGTCGTGCAACTGCGTTGGAGCCGTATCAGACTCGGGGGTACTCTGTGATCTGATCCAAGTGGCATCAATTTCGCCCTCGCACGGCGCTTCGCATCGTGCGCTGGATCCGCTGTCACTCACGAGGAAACGATGGATGCACCGTCGCTGGAAGCCCTGATCATCCAGTCCACCACGGAGCCGCAGCTGCGCGACCACCTGGTGGAGGCGCTGATCGAATCGAAGATCGCCATTCCGCTGGACAAGGGCCTGGAGAACGGTGCTCTCCCGGCTGACTTCAAGCCGCTTACGCTGAATGCCCAGCAGGGCTATCCCGTGCTCGCCACGTTCACCACGCCGGACAAGGCTACGCCCTGGATCCAGCAGCATCCGGCGTTCAAGCACTCCCTGGTCACGGACTTTACCTGGGCAGTGCGCCTCACCCGGCCGCCGTTCGGCATCGCGGTGAACCCGGGCTACAAGCATGCCTTCACGCTTTCCCCCGCGGAGGTGCAGGCATTGGCGGAGCAACTGCAACCGGCGACCTGACGACCGCTGCACGGGGCGCCGCCTTCCGCAGTGAACGCGAAAAGCCCTCCCCCGCACGGCGCGGGGGAGGGCGTTTCGGTGTCCATCAAAAGGACCGGCGGGCGGACGGGGTCCGTCAGTCGATCAGGTACAGGAAGCGGCCGCAGCTCTGGCAGGAGCGGATCTCCTCGTTGCGGTCGGCGTCGCTGGCGAGCGCCGTAGGCACCTGCACGAAGCAGCCGTAGCACGTGCCCCGGAGCACCGGCACCACCACGCGGGGGTGCTTGGCAGACATCCGCTGGTAGCGGTTGCGCACGTTGGTGGGCAGCGTGAGCTCCATCTCAGCCATCTTCTCGTCGATGGTCTTGAGCGCCTCGTCCACGCCGAGCCCGAACACGTTCTCCTGGACCAGGCGGTCCGCGCTGCCCGCGGCAAGCTCGCGGCGCTGCGTCTTGAGGTCCTGGAGCTCCATCAAGGTTTCGAGATGTGGATGCATTCTAATTCCGTGGTCTCAGGCGCCCTTTTCCTCGAGCAGCGCCAGGAACTCCTTGGGCGACTGCACCTGGGCCAGGCGTCCCGCGACGTCCGGCTCCTTTACGAATCCCGCGATCTTGCCCAGCACCGGCAGGTACTGGTTGCTCACCTCCAGCGGCGGCGCCACGATCAAAAAGAAGTACTGCACCGGCTGGTCGTCGATGGCCCGGTACTCCACGGGCTCGGCCTTGCGGCCGAACGCCACGCGCAGGCGGTTCACCACCAGCGAGCGGCAGTGCGGGATGGCGATGCCCTTGCCGATCCCCGTGCTGCCCAGGTTCTCACGCCGCTTGAGCATCTTGAAGAGGATGCCCTGCGACTTCTCGTCCAGCCCCAGAAGGCCGATCAGCTCCTTGAGGATCTCGTCCTTGCTCGAGCCCTGCAGGTCCAGCTTGATCGCGTCCTCGGTGAAGAACTCACGAAGTTCCATATGTGCAAATCCCGTTGGACAATCGGCTTGTCAATACCCACTCGGTGTCCGAAGACGGGGCAATGTAAGCGGACGCTCGGGAGCCGTCAAATCAACGACTTAACGAAAGTGCGGGAGTGCGTAAGTGCATCAGTGCGGAAGTGCTTCTGTGCACGCGCGGACACCGTGCGTTTCTGCGCGATCCAGACGGCCCTGAGCAGGAGCGAGGCCCGCGCCCGCTCACCGTCCGGGTGCCGGTTCCCTGTACCCTGTCCCCTGTAACCCGCGGTTCCCGCCCGGCCGTTCACTCCGTGCACCCGGTGGCGCAAACGCCCCGGTTGCAGGCACGTACGCATCCCCCTTACATTTGCGCCCTCACCCGTTCCCAAGGCGCCGCCGCGCGCCCGCGTGCTCCCTCTCAGAATCACTCCCCGGCAGGAATGGCGTCCGAGGACACTCCGCTGATGCTGCAGTGGCGCGAGGTAAAGGCGCGCCACCCGGACGCGCTCATCTTCTTTCGCGTGGGCGACTTCTACGAGCTCTTCAACGAAGACGCCGTGGAAGGGAGCAAGCTGCTGGACCTGACGCTCACCTCGCGCAACAACGGGGGGAGCAAGGCCCCGCTGGCGGGCATTCCCGCGCACGCGCTGGAGAACTACCTGCGCCGGCTGGTGGCGTTCGGCAAGCGCGTGGCCATCTGCGACCAGGTGGAGGACCCCGCGCTGGCCAAGGGCCTCGTCCGCCGCGAGGTCACGGAGATGGTCACCCCCGGCGCCGTCTTCAGCGACGCGCTGCTGGACGCCCGCAAGAACAACTTCCTGGCCGCCGTCGCGGGCGACGCGGCGGGGGAGGGGAACGTGGGCCTCGCCCTGGCGGACCTGACGACGGGCGAATTGACGGCGCGGCGGGTGGAGTGGGACGACCTGCCGGACGTCCTCGGCATCTGGCAGCCGTCGGAGGTGCTGCTGCCGCGCACGTGGGAATTGTTCCCCCTCCCGGGGGCCGACAAGGCCACGCTCACCTACCGCGGCGACTGGCTGTTCGACCCGCGCGGCGCCACGGAGGAGCTGTGCCGCCACTTCCGGGTGGCCAACCTGGCCGGCTACGGCTTCCAGGCGCAGGACCAGTGGCTGGCGGCGGCGTGCGGCGCCCTGGTGCAGTACCTGGGCGAGGTGCAGCCCGCCGGCTCGCCCGGCCTGCGCCCGCCGCACGTGGAGCGCCCCGGCGGGGTGATGGCGCTGGACGAGATGACGCGCCGCAACCTGGAGCTGGTGGAGACGCTGCGGGGCACGGGGCCGGAGGGCACGCTGCTGCACGTGCTGGACGAGGCGTGCACCCCCATGGGCGGCCGCCTCCTGCGCAAGTGGCTGCTGGCCCCCCTGCTGCGCACGGACCGGATCGGCGCGCGGCTGGACGCCGTGACGGAGCTGTTCGACGGGGACGGGATGCGGCGCTCCGTGCGCGACGCGCTGGGCGGGGTGCGCGACCTGGAGCGGCTGGCCATCAAGGTGGGCGCCGGCCGGGCGACGCCGCGGGAGATGCTGGCCCTGAGCGCGTCGCTCTCGCGGCTGCCTGGACTGCTGTCGGCGCTGGAGAACGCGCAGGCGAGCATGCTGGCCGTCCACCGCGACAACCTGGACCCGCTGGAGGACGTCCGCGAGGCCATCGACCACGCCATCGACCCCGAGGCGCCGGTTTCCGTCGCGGACGGCGGCGTCATCCGCACGGGCTTTCACGCGGACCTGGACGAGCTGCGGTCCATCCGCCACGGCGCCGTGGACTTCATCGCCCGGCTGCAGGCCAGCGAGCGCGAGCAGACGGGGATCGGCACGCTCAAGGTGGGCTTCAACCGCGTCTTCGGGTACTACCTGGAGGTCACGCGGCGCGAGTCGGAGCGGGTGCCCGGCCACTACCACCGCAAGCAGACGCTGGCCAACGCCGAGCGCTACTACACGGCGGAGCTCAAGGAGTGGGAGGAGAAGGTGCTGGGCGCGGAGGAGCGCATCGGCGCCCTGGAGCAGCGCCTGTTCGCGGAGCTGCGCGAGATGGTCGCCCGCGAGGTGCCCCGCATCCAGCGCGTGGCGGACCACATCGCTTCGCTGGACGTGCTGGCGGCGCTGGCGGAGGTGGCCGTGCGCCGCGACTTCGTGCGCCCGCAGGTGGACGACGGCTTCGCGCTGGAGATCCGCGGGGGCCGGCACCCCGTCGTGGAGACGATGATGCCGCGCGAGGAGTTCATCCCCAACGACGTCCACCTGGACGCCGACGCGCGGGTGATGATCCTCACGGGGCCCAACATGGCCGGCAAGTCCACCGTGCTGCGGCAGATCGGGCTCATCCAGCTGATGGCGCAGATCGGCTCGTTCGTCCCCGCGCGGGCCGTGCGGGCGGGGATCGCGGACCGCATCTTTACCCGCGTGGGGGCGTCGGACAACCTGGTGCGCGGGCAGTCCACGTTCATGGTGGAGATGAACGAGACGGCGGCCATCCTGCACGCCGCCACCCCGCGCTCGCTGGTGCTGCTGGACGAGATCGGCCGCGGCACGTCCACGTGGGACGGGTTGTCCGTGGCGACGGCCACCACGGAGCACCTGCACGACCAGGTGGGGTGCAAGACCATCTTCGCCACGCACTACCACGAGCTCACGCGCCTGGACGAGCGGCTGGACGGGGTGGTGAACTTCAGCGTGGCCGTGCGCGAGGTGGGCGACGACATCGTCTTCCTGCGCCGGCTGGTGGAGGGCGGCGCGGACCGCTCGTACGGCGTGGAGGTGGCGCGGCTGGCGGGGCTGCCGGAGACGGTGGTGGACCGCGCGCGCACAATCCTGGCGGAGCTGGAGGCGCAGGCCGCCGCCAACGGCCGCGCGGGCCCGCCGCCGGACGTGCAGTTGGGCCTGTTCGGCGAGGCGCTGCCGCATCCCGCCGTGGAGCGGCTGCGTGTGCTCAAGGTGGATGAGCTCACGCCGCTGCAGGCCCTGAACCTCCTCGCCGACTTGGCCAAGTCCGCGAAGAGCTGAACGGGCGTTATTCGGCCAGATTTTACTCGGTCGTATTCTGAACACGTAAAGGAGCTATGTCAGTGCAGTCTCGACCACAACACACTGACGAGCGGCTTCGGTCTTGGCTGGATGGAAATCAGGTCGACCGTGAAAGAATGTGTCAGGCTATTTTGGCCTTGGATTCACGCTTCGTTGATGTTCAGCCTCGTCATCCTCGCGGAGGACCTGATCGGGGACACGACTTGGAAGCGAAGCTGAGCGATGGGCGCCCTGTATGGGGTGCTGTCGGGTTTCGAAACAGCGTGTCCGATTCTGCCGCAGACCGCAGATGGGTAAAGCAAAAGTTCGCGGCGGATCTACGACGGGCACTTGATGAATTCCCTCATCTTAAAGCATTTGTTTTTCTCACCAACGTTGAGTTGACGGTCGGCGAGCGCGAGTCGCTGGTTGCGAGCGCCCGCGAATTGGGGTTGGAATTCTCTGACGTATTCCACCGCGAACGCCTCCGCATCCTGCTTGATAGCCCTGATGGCCTCGCAGCTAGATACCAATACCTCAACATTCCGCTTTCCGATGCCGAACAGGCGGCGTTCTTCGCCCGCTGGGGGGGACAGCTTGAGGAACTGATCACGAAGCAGTTTGCTGCTGTAGAGCGGCAACTGGGTCGCCTCGAGTTCCTCCAAGCGTGTAGCCGTCCACTTCGCTCAATTGGCTTCTCCCTGCGGCTTCATCGGCCTTTCACGGCAGTCGAACTCGGTCGCTTCGGTGCAGTTGTAAGTATCGTGCACTTACATGGTCACGCACCGTACAGCAAGATTGAGATCGGGGTGAGGAGTCGTGAGTCTGACAGGCTTGTAGTTGCGACGTCGGGTGGTTTGTGGGTTACGCCTTGGCCCTCCTCAGATGATGAAAATGAGTGGGACGTACCCGCAATTGAGTTTTCCGGGTTTTCAGCAGCCATCCCTCAGCCAACGGACTGGATTGTTGCTGATGCACAGATTAACGGTTGGAAGCGCGAGATAACTCCGACCGGCACTTTGGGGGAACTGGATTCGAGTTTCGTCGCATTGTTTGTCACCGCACCGCTGGCGCCACTGATTCGCTCTTTCCGGCTGAGAGTCAACGAGTTTACCCTTCTCGATGTCGCAGGCGCAGATCTGGAGCCTTATGTCGACAGCGATATGGATGTCAGCAATCTATGGCCGTCGCGGCTTCCGTCTGACGAGGTCGCGTTACCGTGGGTGCGGCTTGATCCTGGAGGAAGGTCCACCTCCCTGGATTTCTCAAGTCAGACTCCGACGTCGATTTATTCACCACAAAGGCGCTAGGCAGATGTGAACATCTAATGAGGATTGCGGCTCCTTAGCAGCAGGGTTGAATGGATGTGCGGATGGGGTTAACCGCTGGAGGAGGGGCGTCGGCATCCCGCGTACCATCCACAGCCGAACGCCGGGATGCGTGCTGGGCGGCGGGCGAACCGACGAGCGCGGCCGCCGCTCCGCGATTCTTCGCGCGCGGTCGGCCGGACGCCCGCGCCGCTCAGCCGGCCGCCAGGCGGCGCGCGCCGTCGGCGAGCAGGAAGACGGCTGCGGCCAGCATGAGCGGCGGCAGCAGGCGCGCGAACGCCCAGTCGATGGCGGCGCGGGCGCGGCCGAAGAACCGCTCGCTGCGCTCCGGGCTCAGCAGGGTGCGGGCGGCGACCAGGAGGATGAGCGGCCCCACGTAGACCAGATCGTACCACGCCAGCAGCGCCAGCCGCGCGCCCCACGCCCGGGACCTCCGCCACGATGCGGCTCACGGCGGCGAAGTACGGCAGCGCGCTCGTCAGGTCCGCCGCGGTGGAGGCCGCCGCGAACGCCAGCGTGGCGCCGATCCCCAGGCTCGCCGGCGGCGTGAGCGGAGTGCCGCCCCGCGCGCGCCGCAGCGACCACGCCGCAAAGCCGCCCAGCGCCGCGCCCAGCACCACCTCCCCCGCCGCGTACCCCCACGCGGGAATGAGCGGCAGGACGCGCCGCGCCAGGACGGCCCATCCCTCCAGCAGCAGCACGCCCCCGGCAAAGTAGGCCGCGTACGTGCCCGCCAGGAACGCCAGCGACCGGGGCATGGGGCGCGGCGTGCCCAGCAGGTACGCCTGCGAGGCGACGGTGAACGGGTTCAGGCTGTCCGCCAGCGCCAGGCCGGTCAGCACGCCGAAAAGGGCGAGGTCCATGGACGTCCGCGGGTCAGTGCGTGCCGAGCGCGTCCAGGAACGCCACCATGGCGCGCCGGCCCCGCTCCGCATTGCCCGTGGCGAGCAGGTCCACGACGGCGCCCTGGCCCAGCAGCACCAGCGCGGACGCGCGGTCCGGGCCCAGCGGCGCGAGCAGATGCTCCCACTGCTCCATCTGCAGGTCGTTGAGCGCGCGGGCGGCCGGGTCTCCGGCCTGCGCGCGGTGCACCACGTCCATTACCAGGCGCAGCAGGCCCCGCACGGATTCGCCGGTGATCGTGTCCCACCCCGCCAGGATGGCCGCGCGGAGCTCCACCCCCGGCGTGGCCGCCTCCAGGCCGCGGAAGCGCGCCTGCAGCTCGTCTTCCAGCCGCCCCGCCAGCGCGCGCTCCAGCCCCTCGCGCGTGCCGAAGTGGTAGACGAGCACCCGCGCGCTGGTGCCGGCCCGCTCCGCCAGCGTGGCCAGGCTCAGCTCCAGCGATCCCCCCTCCAGCGCCGCACGAAAGCAGCGCTCCAGCATCTCCTCCCGCTTGCGCGGATCCGGCGGCCTGCCCATGGGCGTTGGAAGATCCAGGATTCCGATTTACGTAACGTGCATTACGTAATCGGCCCGGCGTCGGAAGGCAACCCGGTGCGGGGATCGGGAGCGGACGCTTCGGGGGACGCGGCGGAACGGCTGGGGTCTTCGTGAGGATCGGATGAGCGCGGGGCGATCCAGCAGGTGCAGGGTTGAATGCAGGGGCGGATGGGGTTAACCGTTGGATGCGGGGTGCGTGCATCCCGCGTACGATCCACGGCCGAACGCCCGGACGCGTGCCGGGCGGCGGGGGAACCAAACGAGCGCGGGCGCCGCGCTCCGGGGTGAATCCGGCGGACCCTCGCCGGACGGAGGCTTCCGCTCCGAACCCGGCAGCTAACCTCGCAGGCACAACGGGAAGGCAGACGAGATGAAGCGTCCGTTCGTCCGGGCCGCGGCCGCGCCGCGACCCGAAGCAGCGCCACCGGCCGTCGGGCCCCGCACGCCGCGGGACCGCGACGGCCTTTTCGTGCTCGGGCCCCTGCGGATGCGCGTGCGCGCCCGACCCCGGCCCGCGCCGTCCCACACGCTCTCCGAGAAGCTCGCCGCGGACGAGCGCGAGCGCCGCGACCACATCCGCCGGTGGGCCCGGATGATGATCGTGCACCTGGAGCGCGCCGACTTCTACGCGCCCCAGGACGGCTACGTCCCCACGCTGGAACGGCTGCAAAGCCTGCTGCAGCGCGAGATCGACGACGTGCGGAAGGCGGAACGGCGGTAGGCGGGCGGTCGCCGGCGTGCAATCACCCTCTCCCGTGCTCGTCACGGGAGAGGGTGGTGTATTTCGGACATTGGATCGAGGCTGCCGGTTGTAACCTGTAGCCTGTAACCTGTAACCTGTCCCCTGTAACCTGTAACCTGTAACCTGTAACCTGTAACCTGTAACCTGTAACCTGTAACCTGTAACCTGTAACCTGTAACCTGTAACCTGTAACCTGTAACCTGTAACCTGTAACCTGTAACCTGTAACCTGCTGTTCCCCCCGTCCCGCAACGCCGTCCATCTCTCGCCCAGTTCGCGACGTTTCCCCGGCGAACGGTTGCGCAACCTCGCCGGAACGACGATCTTCGGCGCAATCACAGCACCCGGCGATTCCCGCCCGACCCGCACTCCATGAGCATCTCAGCGCGCATTCCCCTCCTCGCGCTCGCCGCGGCCGCGACCCTCGCCGCGTGCGAGCGGGAGCCCGTGGTGGAAACCCAGCCCACGCCCCTGGCCCAGCCCGCGTTCCAGTATCCCGAGGAGCTCTGGGACGCCGGGGTGGAGGGCAAGACCGTGCTGGCCATCCTGGTGGACACGGCGGGCGCGGTGGACTCGGTGCGCGTGGAAACGCCCAGCCGGCACCCGGCGTTCGACTCCGCGGCCATCGCCGGCACGGACTCGCTGCGCTTTCAGCCGGCCCGGCGCGACGGAACGCCCGTGAGCAAGTGGGTGCTGCTCCCCGTTGAATTCGAGATCACCGCGGCAGACTCGGCGGCACCCGCCGACACGTCCGCGGGGCAAGCCCTTACGCAAGAATGACCGACTCCGTCCTGGACACCGCCTTCGGGCGCCCGCGCCACCAGCGCCCGTACGACAACGTGCTGGGCACCATCGGGTGGACGCCCCTCATCCGCCTGAACCGCGTGGCGGAAGGCATCCGCACCCCCGTCTACGGCAAGGCCGAGTTCTACAACCCGGGCGGCAGCGTAAAGGACCGCATCGGGCCCGCCATCATCGAGGCGGCCGAAGAGGCGGGGACGCTGCGCCCCGGCGGCACCATCGTGGAGGGCACCAGCGGCAACACGGGCGTGGGGCTGGCCCTGGCGGCCGCCATCAAGGGCTACCGCTGCATCTTCACCATCCCGGACAAGATGAGCCAGGAGAAGGTGCGCCTGCTCAAGGGCTTCGGGGCCGAGGTCATCGTGACGCCCACCGTGGCGCCGGACCACCCCGAGTACTACGTCACCGTCGCCAAGAACATCGCCAAGGACACGCCCAACGCCCTCCTGGCCAACCAGTTCTACAACCAGGCCAACCCGCGGGCGCACTACCGCACCACGGGTCCGGAGCTGTGGGAGCAGACGGAGGGGCGCATCACCCACTTCGTCTCGGCGTCGGGAACGGGCGGCACCATCACGGGAGTGGGCCGGTTCCTCAAGGAGCGCAAGCCGGACGTGCGCATCATCGGCGGCGACCCCGTGGGCTCCATCCTCACGGAGTACGCGCGGACGGGGGTGCTGGTGCCCGGGCAGCCGTACAAGGTGGAGGGGATCGGCGGCGACAAGATCCCCGAGACGCTGGACATGTCCATCGTGGACGAGTGGCGCTCCGTGGACGACCGCACGTCCATGACCATGGCCCGGCGGCTCACCCGCGAGGAGGGATTGTTCGTGGGCGGGTCCACGGGGCTCATCGTGCACGTGGCGCTGGAGGTGGCGCGCGAGGTGGACGACCCCGACGCCCTGGTGGTGTGCCTGCTGTGCGACACGGGCGAGCGCTACCTTTCCAAGGTGTTCAACGACGAGTGGATGCGCGAGAACCGGATGATGGACCCCGCGCGCATCTCGGCCGGCGACGCCCTGGTGGGCAAGGAGGCCGCCGCGCCCCGCGAGCTGGTGTCCGTGTCCCCCGAGACGCCCGTGCGCCAGGCGCTGGGGCTCATCCACTCGCACAACGTGTCCACCCTCCCCGTGGTGAGCGAGGGCGACTGCGTGGGCCACCTGTCCGAGAGCGCCGTGATGGGGCGCGTGTTCGAGGACACCAAGGTGCTCGACCAGTCCGTGCAGCACGTGATGGAGGCGCCCCTGCCGGTGGTGGACGCCCACGTGGACCTGGCGGGGATCACCCGGCTGCTGTCGCGGCAGAACCCCGCCGTGCTGGTGCGGCGGGGGGGCAAGCTGGCGGGGATCATCACCCGCTACGACGTGCTGCGCTACATCACCGACAGCCGGTGAGGCGGTCCGGGATCTGAACGGCACGTGCAAAAGTGCGAAAGTGCGAGAGTGCGAGAGTGCGAGAGTGCGAAAGTAACTGCGCTTCCATTCACGCTCTCGTGCTCGATGCGCCGTTTCTAACCCGTGCCGTAATCCTGCGGGGCGCCCGCGCGTGGAACCGGATGGCGGACGGGCACGTGCGCCGGACCGATGAACCTGGCCCCGCCCCCGGGAACCCGCCCGTGCACCGTGGACGACGTGCACGAGCGGGTTCGTGCATTCCGGACCGCGGACCCTGGGGCGGGCGCCTCCACGCCAGGCGGCGGATGCCGACGGCGCCCGCCTCCGCCGGGCCCTGGCCTTCCGGGACGCACAGCTGCCGCCGGGGCCTGCTTCTACGCCGCCAAACCGGATGGCTGCGGCCGCGATGACCGGATGCGATGCGGACGGCGAGCGGCAGGGTGTACGGATCCTTGGCAGAGCGGTTGCTGCCGGCGAGGGGACGGCATCCGCGTTTTTTCGAGGGGCAGGATCGCGGCGCCGGAGGTGGATGCCCGTTCCGGCACATCATCACCCGATCGCGATCCGTAAAAGATTGCCCGCGCCGGAGGCCCGGACGGAGGCGGGATGGCCGCGCGATCCCGGCACCCCGGTGGAGGCCGCCGGCCGGGGATGCGCGTTGATGCCGGCTGCGGCCCGCATCTCGCCTCGTCGATGAGAATGCCGACGCCGGGGCCGGGACGACGGTGAACGAAACTGCAACCGGCTGCGACAACCGCTCCGGGGATCCCATCTCCAGGTGGACCGCGGACAGGATCGACGGGCTTCCCTCCGGTGTGCCGGGGGGAAGCCCGCGGCGCATTCAGAGCGCCCGGAATCCGGGGGGGAGACCGTTGCCGATTTGGCGTGCCTGCTGTACCTTTGCCCGTCCTCAGTCGTTACATCCTTGTTGCGCCGGTGAAGTCTCTGGGGCACTCTCGTACTGTATCTTCTCCGCCGTGGTCGATTCACTCCACTTTCTTCGAGGTGTCATGCACAAACGAGGTTTGCGGTTCTGCGCCGTGCTGCTTGCGGCGTTGCTGATGGGCGCCGGTTGGGCTACGGCGGCCGCCGCGCAGGCGGTCACCACCGCCGCGATCGGCGGACGCGTCACCAACGCCGAGGGGCAGGGCATCGCGGGCGCCACGGTGTCCGCGACCAACATCCAGAACGGCTCGGGTTCGCGCGTCGTCACCCGCCAGGACGGCCGCTACCTGCTGCCGGGCCTTCTGCCCGGCCGCTACCGCATCACCGTTTCGGCGCTGGGACAGGGCACCCAGACGCGTCAGGACGTGACGCTCTCGCTGGGCGAGGTGAGCAACTTCGACTTCGCCCTGGCCACGCAGGCCATCACGCTCGAGGCCCTTACGGTCACGGGCGAGGGAAGCGGCGTCATCTCGCAGAGCCGCACGGGCCCGTCGACGGTGGTGAGCGACAGCACCCTGCGCCGCGCGCCCACCATCACGCGCGACCTGCAGGACTTTACGCGCCTGGTGCCGCAGATGGCCGTGACCAACACGGAGACCGGCGCGGTGAGCGGCGGCGGCCGGAACAACCGGTACAACCAGCTGCAGATCGACGGCCTCTCCAGCAACGACCTGTTCGGCCTGTCGGGCAGCGGCTCGCCCAGCGGCCAGGCCGGCGCCAAGGCCATCACGCTCGAGGCCATCCAGGAGCTGCAGGTGGTGCTGGCCCCGTTCGACGTGCGCCAGAACGGCTTCACGGGCGCGGCCATCAACGCCATCACCCGCTCGGGCACCAACGAGTTCCACGGCAGCATCGCGGGCTTCAACCGCAACGAGGACCTGGCGGGCGAGTTCGTGGGCTTTGACGGCGAGAAGTCCGGCCCCCTGGCCGAGTACGAGAACACGGAGCTGGCCGGCTCGTTCGGCGGCCCCATCGTGCGCGACCGCGTCTTCTTCTTCGTGGCCGGCGAGCGCACCACCCGCGTGGACCCGCTCAACTTCACGGCCGTCGCCGACAGCCTGGCCTCCACGGGCATCACGGTCACGCAGGCGCAGCAGGTGTCCGACTACCTGGAGTCGCTGGGCTACCCGTCGGGCGGCATCGGCAACGTGGACCGCGAGCGCGAGAGCACCAACCTGTTCGGCCGGCTCGACTTCAACCTGAGCCAGAACAACCGCCTCACGGTGCGCCACAACTACATCACGGGCGCCCGTGACGACTTCAGCCGCAGCGCGACCAACTTCACGCTGGGCAACGGCGGCTACGTGCAGAACAGCACCACGCACAGCTCGGTGCTGCAGCTGAACTCCAGCTTCGGCAGCGGCCTGTTCAACGAGCTGCGCCTGGGCTACAACCGCGTGCGCGACCACCGCAGCTTCGGCGGCGTGGAGTTCCCGCGCATCACGGTGCAGTACGGCACCCGCAACGTCATCGGCGGCACCGAGAACTTCTCCGGGCAGAACATCCTGGACCAGGACGCGTTCGAGATCACGAACGACCTGACCATCCCGGCCGGCGCGCACACCTTCACGGTGGGCACGAGCAACGAGTTCTCCAAGTTCAGCAACCTGTTCGTCCGCAACCCGTTCGGCAACTACACGTTCGACAACTTCGCCGAGCTGCAGGCGGGCCGTCCGGAGCTGTACGAGTTCAGCTACCTGTGCCAGACGGGGCGCCCCGGGTGCTCCATCAACGGCAACCCGCGCGCCGAGTTCGGCGTGCGCCGCTACTCGCTGTACGGGCAGGACCGGTGGGACGTGCGCGGCAACCTGCAGCTCACGCTGGGGCTGCGCGTGGACGCCACGGCGCTCCCCGACGAGCCGTCGGAGAACGCGGCCGTGAAGACCGCCTACAACCGCAGCACGTCGGACATCCCGGGCACCACCTACATGGTGAACCCGCGCTTCGGCTTCAACTGGGACGTGGCGGGCGACCAGGCCACGCAGGTGCGCGGCGGCGCCGGCCTGTTCAGCGGCCGCACCCCGTACGTGTGGATCTCCAACGCCTACGGCAACACGGGCCTGGACTACGTCCGCTTCACCTGCAGCAGCACCAACACGAGCACGACGGACGAGCCGCCCCCGTTCAACCGGGACCCGCGCAACCAGCCCACGGGCTGCGTGGGGGGCACCACGTCCATCGCGCCCAACGAGATCAACCTGATCGACCCCGACTTCAAGTCGCCGCAGGTGGCCCGCTACGCGCTGGGCATCGACCAGCAGCTTCCGTTCGGGCTCATCGGCACGCTGGAGGGCCTGTACACCAAGACCATCAACGACGTGCTGTACCAGAACCTGCGCGTCTCGGTGGACTCGCTGGGCCGCATGGTCGAGGGCCGGCCGCGCTACCAGGTGCGCGCCAGCAACCAGACGCCGGGGCTGGGCGACGTGATCGACATCACCAACACGGACGAGGGGATGTCGTACAACCTCACGGCGCAGATCCAGCGCCCGTTCCGTGACGGCTGGGACTTCTCGCTGGCGTACACGTACTCGCGCGCCGAGGACGTGAACCCGGTGACCTCCAGCCAGGCCATCAGCAACTGGCGCTTCAACCTCACGCAGGACAACCCCAACAACCCGGGGCTGTCCACGTCGGACTTCGACATTCCTCACCGCGTGGTGGCGGCGGCCTCGTACCGCCTGGCCTTCATCCGCCGCGCGGCCACGGACCTGTCGCTGGTGTACATCGGCCAGTCGGGGCAGCCGTACTCGTACCGCTACAACGACGACGTGAACTTCGACGGCTCGTTCGGCAACGACCTGCTGTACGTGCCGGCGAGCTCGGACCAGATCCGCTTCGAGCCGGCGACGGCTTCGCAGACCATCACGCCGGCGCAGTCGTGGGAGAACCTCAACGCGTTCATCGAGACCGACGAGTGCCTGGACCGCAACCGCGGTTCGGTGCTGGATCGCAACGAGTGCCGCGAGCCCTGGTCCAACCGCTTCGACTTCCGCCTGGCGCAGAACCTGGCGCCGTTCGCGGGGCACAACGTGCAGCTCACGGTGGACGTGCTGAACATCGGCAACCTGCTCAACAGCGATTGGGGCCGCAGCGAGTTCATCAGCAACCAGGCCTTCCCGCTGCTGGGCCTGGCGAGCGGCAACGCCAACCTGCCCGACGCGCAGGGCCGCCGCATGTACCGCGCGTTCGCCCCGCGCAGCGACGTGACGACGATCTCCAGCCTGGATTCGCGCTACCAGATCCAGCTGGGCCTGCGGTACGGCTTCTGATCCCCGTCCGGCGCGCGTCCGTGTGAGCGCGCCTGGATGAAGGGTCGGGTCCGGATGACGGAAACGGCGCCCCTGCTTCGGCGGGGGCGCCGTTTTTCTTTTGCGGATGATAGGCGTGGTTTCGCCTGGACTTTTCGGCTGGACGTTCGGCGGGACCGGAGGGGAAGGGCGGGGGCCTTTCGCGTCATCGGGGCTACCTGGGCACTGGGCACTTGAAACTGGGCACTTGAAACTGCCGTCTGCGGGCGTGCCCCTCCGCTGCGCTCCGGGTCGGGCTGCGCGCGCCGTAGTGCATCACCTCTCTGAAGGTGATGGGTAGAGTCGCTGAAGCTTCGTTCGCGCGTTTGCAGATGTAAACCGCCACGTCACGGTCGCTCCGCTGTCGTTCCTCTGCTTCACCCAAGCACCTGTTTCTCGCCCGACGCGATCCATGTCCGGCAGCCTTCGGTCGAGACA
>JAESFL010000111.1_pt1 | contig 83322 bp, 73 predicted proteins | sample 9269401 | NCBI WGS metagenome assembly JAESFL01 (sample SAMN14506025, study PRJNA617098) | algae metagenome | isolation source: Gloeocapsa sp. UFS-A4-WI-NPMV-4B04 and co-occurring heterotrophs from desert... | place: USA: Utah | collected 2006-10-01 | reverse complement strand
CACGCGGGTGACTTCCGAGGCGAAGGAATTCAGCTGATCCACCATCGTGTTGATGGTGGATTTCAGCTCCAGCATCTCGCCCTTCACGTCCACGGTGATCTTCTTCGACAGATCTCCGTTCGCCACCGCCGTCGTGACATCAGCGATGTTCCGCACCTGACCCGTGAGGTTCGCGGCCATCATGTTCACGTTGTCGGTGAGATCGCGCCAGAGGCCTGCGGCGCCCGGCACGAGCGCTTGCCCGCCGAGTTTGCCTTCGATGCCCACCTCGCGCGCCACGTTCGTGACCTGGTCCGCGAAGGTCGCGAGGGTATCGATCATGCCGTTGATCGTGTCGGCGAGCGACGCGATTTCGCCCTTGGCGTCCACCGTGAGCTTGCGCGTGAGGTTGCCCTCGGCGACCGCGGTCACGACATCCGCGATGCCGCGCACCTGGCCGGTGAGGTTCGCGGCCATCATGTTGACGTTGTCGGTCAGGTCCTTCCAGACGCCCGCGACGCCCTTCACCTGAGCTTGCCCGCCGAGCTTCCCTTCCGAGCCCACTTCGCGGGCCACGCGGGTGACTTCCGAGGCGAAGGAATTCAGCTGATCCACCATCGTGTTGATGGTGGATTTCAGCTCCAGCATCTCGCCCTTCACGTCCACGGTGATCTTCTTCGACAGATCCCCGTTCGCCACCGCCGTCGTGACCTCGGCGATGTTCCGCACCTGACCCGTGAGGTTCGCGGCCATCATGTTCACGTTGTCGGTCAGATCCTTCCAGGTGCCGGCGACACCCTTCACCTGGGCCTGACCGCCGAGCTTACCCTCCGTACCCACCTCGCGGGCCACGCGGGTCACCTCGGAGGCGAAGCTATTGAGCTGCGCCACCATGGTGTTCACCACCTTCCCGATGCGCAGGAACTCGCCCCGGAGCTGCCGGCCCTCGATTTCGAGTTGCATGGACTGGCCGAGGTCGCCCTTGGCGACGGCCCCGATCACTCGGGCGACTTCGGTCGTGGGCTGCACGAGGTCGCCGATCATGGTGTTGACCGAGTCGATGCACTCGTTCCAGCAACCTCGGGCGGTCGGGAGCTTGCCGCGCTCGCCGATCTGGCCCTCCTTGCCGACCACCTTGGCCATGCGGTCGAGTTCCCGCGAGAGGCTCTGGTTCAGCTCGACCACGTCGTTGAAGGCTTCTGCGATCTCGCCGTCGATGCCGGTCATGTCGAGCGGCAGGCGGACGGAAAAGTCGCCCTTGCGAAAAGCGCGCAAGGCCTTCAGCAGCAGCTTGGGCTCAAGCTGCGGTGCGGCGGTCTCGATCTGTGGCATTGGGTCCCCGTCGAACGCTACGCCGGGCCACTGAAGCCCGGCTCCCCTTGTGCCGCTCGTCCGCAAGCGCCGTTGGCCGGCTGTCTGAAGAACGGAAAGCAGCCCCAAATAACGCGCTAAGAAGCCAAAGGTTCCGCTGCGTTGCGGTGATCCTAGGCGTTTCCAGAGCGCAGAATGTCCTAACGCGGGGATCTGGGAGATTATGTGGCCAGCCCAACGGCTTAGCTTCGATTTGAGCCGTTAACCGGGGATGCAGGGGCTCCTGAGATCAGGCGAGAGCACGTATATCTGCGAGCAGCGCGTCGCCAACACTCAACCCTGCCTGAGCGATCTTTTCCCGCAACGCCAACCTTCGGCTGCCGGGCAAACGCGCTCCGGGCTGCGCCTCGATGGCCTCAGCGAGGCGTGCGAAATGGGCGAGAGCGCCCTCCCCGCCGAAGGACTCCGGGGCGAAGGCCAGGATGAGTTGGCCGGTACCGGGAGGCGGGCCCTTGGCGTCGAGGAAGGATGAGGCGTCGGCCGCGAAGTTCGCGCCCGTGAGGCCGGCCGCGAGCAGTTCGACCATGAGGGCGAGGGCCGTGCCTTTGGCGTCGCCGAGCGGCAGCATCGTGCCCTGGAGCGCCGCGTCGGGATCGGTGGTGGGTTGCCCGGCGGCATCGAGGGCCCAGCCTTCGGGAATGCGCTCGCCTTTCTGCTTGGCGGCGAGGATGTTGCCGCGGGCGACCTTCGAGAGCGAGAGGTCGACCACCACGGGAGCCCGGCCCGGCAGAGGGCACGCGAAGGCGATCGGGTTCGTGCCGAACACCCCGACTGACCCGCCCCATGGCGCAATCGCCGCGGGGGTATTGGCGAAGATGATCGCAACGAGGCCGTCCTCCGCGAGGCGCTCGACTGGATGGCCTGCGGCGCCCGCATGGTGCGAGCGGCGGATCGCGGCCGCCGCGATCCCCTGCCCACGCGCAGCCTCGGGCAGTTGGGACACGGCGAGATCGAGGGCGGGATAGGCGAAGCCGTGCGCAGCATCGACGGCGACGATCCCGGGCTTAGGCCGCGTCGCGGTCGGCGTCGCGTGACCATCCACTTTCCCGGCCTTCGCCTGCGCGGCATAGGTCTGGACCCGCGAGAGGCCATGGCCTTTGAGACCGTCGGCCTCGGCGGCCACGAGGGCGCGGGCGACGCTGCGGGCATTGGCCTCGCCGGTGCGGCAGCGGACGAGGGCGTCAGTGACGAGGGCTTCCGCCTCGACGATGGAAAGAACCGGCATTGTCTCAAGCTCCCGTGAGGTGCTTGCGCACGTTCTCGACCGTGACCCAGGAAACGCGCACGTTCGATTCCACCGCGACGCCGGCGATGTGAGGCGTGAGCACGAGATTGGGGCAGCCCGCGAACACGGCGCCCTTCTCGGCCGTCAGGGGCTCCTCGTCGAACACGTCGAGGGCCGCGCCGCCGAGCCGCCCGTTCTTGAGGGCGTCCGCGAGCGCCGCCTCGTCCACCACCCCGCCGCGGGCGGCATTGATGAGGATCGCGTCCCGCTTCATGCGGCTCAAGGTGTCGGCGCCGACGAGATTGCGGGTTTCCTTCGTGAGCGGCACATGCAGCGACACCACGTCGGATGACGCCACGAGATCCTCGAAGGTGGCCGGCGAAACCTGGCCCCAGGGCTGGCGCCAAGCGTCGGAATCCGCAGGCACGTAGGGATCGTAGGCCTGCACCTCCATGCCGAGGGCCAAAGCGCGTTTCGCGGTTTCCCGCGCGATGCTCCCGAAGCCCACGAGGCCGAGGCGCTTGCCCATGATTTCGCGGCCCATGAGGCGGTTGCGCGGCCAGCCGCCGGCGATCACGTCATCGGTCGCCGTGTAGGCGCCGCGCAACAGCATCATGGCGGTGCCGATCACGTATTCCGCGACCGACACATCATTGGCGCCGCTTGCGGGGAAAACCGCGATGTCGCGGGCCCGGCAGGCGTCGAGATCGATGTTGTCGAGGCCTACGCCGAGGCGCCCGACGGCCTTCAGCTTTGGGGCTGCCGCCAGAAGGGCTCCGCGCACCTGCGTGCGGTTGCGGACGATCACGGCACGGGCATCGGCCAGCACCTTGGCGAGATCGTCGGCCCGGTCGACGAGCTTCGGATCGTAGAGCACGTCGAAACCTTTGAGGCCGTCGCGGATCGCGTCCTCGTCCATGAACTCGCTGATCACGACATCGGGCATGGCAGAACCTCGGTAAAATGTTCGACGCCGCTCGAGAGAGACATCAGGAGAGAACGAGAAGGCCGGCGGTCACGACGACGAGGATCACGAGCGTGGTGCCCGTGAACACCGCGATATGGCGCCAGCCGATGGAGAGGAGCGATTTGAGAGACGTGCCGAGCCCCAGCGCCGCGATGGCGACGAGAAGCCCCCAGGTGGAGGCCAGGACGAGAGCCGCCTTCACGGGCGCGTAAACCGGCACGAGACCGGGGATGAGGGGCACGAGGCTGTTCACGATGCAAAGCGCGAGGAACGCCAGCGCGAACACCGGCACCGGCACCTTCGCCTCCCCGGCCTTGCCGTCATGGCGCACGAACCACCAGCCGATCAGGAGCACGGCCGGGAGCAGAAGGAGGACCCGGAAGAGCTTGACGATCACGGCGGTGTTGCCGACGGGCTCCGACACTGCGTAGCCCGCACCGACGACTTGCGCCATGTCGTGGATCGTGGCGCCGAGCATCACGCCCGTCGTCTGGGGATCGAGACCGATGAGCCCGCAGAGCGGCGGATAGGCGACCATCACGAGGGTGGAGACCGCATTGGCGGCCACCACCGTGAAGGCGACGTCGGCGCCTTTCCGCGGGTAGTGAGGAACGACGGTAGCGGTCGCAAGCGTCGCGGAGGCTCCGCAGACCGCGGTCGCTGCGCCAGCCAGTGCCCCATAGCCCTCGCCGACCTGAAAGAGCTTCGCGAACCAGAAGCCCGCCGCGACAGTGAGGACCATGGCGAGCACGACCAAAAAGGCGGCGCCGATTCCGAGATCCACGATATCGGAGAGCGCGATCCGCACGCCGAGCAGCCCGATGGCGATGCGCAGGAGCTTCTTGACGCACCAGGTCATCCCGGGCTCGAAGGCCGGCCTCGCGGCGATGCCGTTCAGGGCAATGCCGATGATGAGCGCGATCACGATCGCGGGAAGCTTGTAGCTCCACCCGGTGACCGCTTTCAGCGCCGAGGCGAAGAGCGGCTCGGCGAGGTAGGCCACGAGCGCCACCGCGACCGACAGGGCAACGCCTGGCCCAAGCCGTCGGACCGTGAGGTTCGCGCGCTCGGCAGCCGTGAGGGTCGGGGCGACGGGCTGATGCATGAGGGATCAATCAAACACCTCTCCCCGGTCCCGGGGAGAGGTCGAGTCGCGTGAGGGGCCGGAACGGATCGGGCCTTCCGACCCGCCCCTCTCCCCGCGAACGGGGAGAGGGAGGTTTCGTTACGCGCTGCGATAGAGCTTGGTCATCACGAATTCGCGGTGCCCGAGGGATTCCGCGGCGGTGAGGCGGCCATTGGCGGTGCGGACCACCATCTCGATGAGCGAATCGCCCGCTTCCGGGATGGTCATCTCGCGGCGGAGCACGCCCGAAACGTCCACGTCCACGTGCTCCGACATGGTGCGCACGGTCTTGGGGTTGCCGGTGATCTTGATGACCGGCACGATCGGGTTGCCGATCACGTTGCCCTGGCCCGTCGGGAAGGTGTGGACCACGTAGCCGCCGGCCGCCATCAGGGTCACGCATTCGGCCGCGGCCGAGGAGGTGTCCATGAAGTAGAGGCCGGGCCCCTTGGCGGGCGCCTCGGCGGGCTCAAGAGCGTCGATGTACCGGCAGTCGCGGCCGATCTTCTCGAGGTTGCCGAGCGCCTTCTCCTCAATGGTTGTCAGACCGCCGGCAATGTTGCCCTTCGTGGGCTGCGAATCCGAGAGGTCGTTCGTCTTGTGGGCCTCGATCACGTCGTCCTGATAGGACTTCCAGATCTTGTACCACTTCTCGGCCACCTCAGGAGATGCGGCGCGCTCCTTGGCGAGGTGCTCGGCGCCGGTGATCTCGGAGGTCTCGCCGAAGCAGCCGTAGATCCCGTGCGGGATGAGCTTGTCGTACATGTTGCCTACGGTCGGACAGGAGGAGAGGCCCGTCGTGGTGTCGGACTCGCCGCATTTCGTCGAGACCCACAGCTCTCCGATGTCGCATTCCTCGCGTTGCTGCTCGGAGGCCCACTGGAGGTAGTCCTTGGCGACCCGCGAGGCCTTGGCGATCGTCATGATGTCGCCCGTGCCCTCGATCCCGAAGCCCGTGACCGGCTTGCCGGTCTTGGCGATGCCTTCGACGACGCGCTGCGTCCAGCCGTCCTCGATGCCGATCACCACCACGGCGGCGACATTCGGGTTGGAGCCGGTGCCGATGAGGGTGCGGAAGTGCAACTCAAGGTCCTCGCCGAACTGCAGGCGCCCATAGGCGTGCGGCAGGGCAAGGGTCCCCTTGATGTTGTTCGCCACCGCCTCGCAGGCGGCGTTGGAGAGATCGTCGAGGGGCAGGATCACGACGTGGTTACGCACGCCGACGCGGCCGTTCTCGCGGCGATAGCCCCAGAACTTGAGATTCGATTGTTCGTTGGTGTGTCCGTTCGCTTGAGCCATGAGGCCCTCCCTGAGATTGGCGAATGGTGAAAGGTGAGCGGCGAATGGAGGGGGTGCGCGTCAGGCCTCGGCGGACCGCGCCGGCCCCGTCGATTCGCCCGTCCCTCACCAGCGCTTCGTCTTCACATTGTGGACATGCACGTGCTCGCCCTGCTTGATATCGGCAATCGCCTTGCCGATGTCCTGGCCGTACTTCCACACGGTATCGCCGGTCTTGATGTCGACGAGCGCCACCTTGTGGCCGATCGGCACGTCCATTTTCGAGGTCAGATTGAACGAGGTATTGTCGTGGGTAACGACGCAAAGCATGTCGGTGCCGGCCTTGAGGTCCTCGACCACAACGACGCCCACGGTATCCTTCTTCTCGTGTACCAAAAGATGCGGGGCCCCCATATGTGCTCCTCCCGTGTTCGATGAGTTGATCGCTAGTCTTGTATAAGATAGAAGACTATCGGGTCAATCGCGAAGCGCAGGACGCAGGCATGTCTCGAGCACATAGTTGGAGTGCGAGGAGCGCTTCGGCTCCGCAGCCTAGACGGCGAGCTCGGCATTGCTGGCATACGTGGGGCCGCTCGGGCGAGGGAGAATGAGGGATGGTTCAGGGACGAGCCGGGCTGCCTGGAGCTCCCGACGGGAGCCTTGGCTTCCGCCCCCTCTACCGCCAAGTGCGCGACCTCCTGGTGAAGCGCATCGCCGAAGGGGTCTGGCAGGCCGGACAGATCCTGCCGAGCGAGCCCGAGATCGCGCAGGACCTCGGCGTCAGCGCCGGCACGGTCCGCAAGGCCCTCGACGAAATGACCGCCGAAAACCTCGTGGTGCGCCGCCAGGGTCGCGGCACTTTCGTGGCAACCCACGACGACGCTCGCATTCTGTTCCAGTTCTTCAAGCTCATTCCCGATTCGGGCGTGCGCGAATTTCCCGAGAGCCGCGTCCTCGGCATCACCATAGTGACGGATCGCGAGGCCACGGACGCCTTGGGCCTCAAGGCCCGCTCGCGAGTCGTGCTCATCGACAGGGTGCGCTCGCTCGCGGGGCAGCCTTGTGTCGCCGAGCGCATCTGCCTACCCGCAGCCATGTTCCCCGGGATCGAGGGGCGTGAGCTGCCCAATAATCTCTACGAACTCTACGCGGTCGAGTTCGGCGTCACCATCGGTCGCGCGACGGAGCGCCTGAAGGCGGTCGCGGCCGGCACGCGCGAAGCTGGGCTGCTGGAGGTCCAGGAGGGATCTCCGCTTCTGCGGATCGATCGCACGGCTTACGCCCTCGACGGACGGCGCGCCGAATGGCGTGTCTGGCACTGCCGGACCGACGGGATGCATTATCTCTCGGAGCTGCGCTGACGAGAAGATCCGTTCCTTTCCACCGCCCTCGCACGGTCGTGAAAGACCGATCGCCGTGATTGCCATTGCGCGCCGTCACCCAGGGCAGCACAACAACGTTGACCAAAAGGGAGAATGCCATGAAACGCCTGGTCCAAGCCATCGCGGCCACCGCAGCCCTCGCGCTATCGCTCGGGGGCGCCGCCGCGCAGGAATACCCCACGCGAACCATCACGATGATCGTGCCCTTCGCGGCAGGTGGGCCGAGCGACGCCATTGCGCGGCTTCTCGCCCAGTCGATGTCGGTCACGCTCAAGCAGCAGGTCATCATCGAGAACGTCGCAGGGGCCGGCGGCACCACCGGGGCCGCGCGGCTCGCGAAGGCCGAGCCGGACGGCTACACGATCCTGATCCACCACCCGGCGCTCGCCGCCGGCGCTTCGCTCTACAAGAATCTCACCTACGACACCTTGAGCGATCTCGAGACCATCGGACTCGTGAACTACGGCCCCATGGTGGTAACGACCAAGAAGGACTACCCGGCGGCCGACGCCAAGGCCCTGCTCGAAAAGCTCAAGGCCGACGGCTCCAAAACCACCGCGGCCCATGCGGGCGTCGGCTCCAACTCGCATCTGTGCAACCTGCTCCTGCAGCAGACGCTCGGTGTCAAATTCACGGAAGCCGCCTATCGCGGCACCGGCCCCGCCATGAACGACCTCATGTCCGGACAGGTGGATCTCCTCTGCGACCAGTCCACGACGGCAGTTCCCCAGATCCAGGGCAACACCATCAAGGCCTTCGCGGTCACCTCGAAGGAGCGCCTGAACGTCATCCAGACCGTGCCCACCATGGCGGAGGCCGGCTTCCCGAACTTCGAGTTCGTGATCTGGCACGGCCTCTATGCCCCGAAGGGTACGCCCAAGCCCGCCATCGACGCCCTCAACCGGGCCCTTCAAACCGCTCTCGACGACGCCAACGTGAGGGCCCGCTTCACCGATGTCGGCACGCAGACCTTCCCGGCCTCAGAGCGCACCACGCAGGCTCACCGCGCCCGCTTCGAGCGCGAGGTCGCGACCTGGAAGGACGTGATCGGCAAGGCCGGCGTCAGCGCGGGGAACTGACCAGTCGGATCGGCGGCCGTCGCTTTTTCGCCGCTGGCTTTTCCCCTCTCCTCGCTGACTCCCCCCTCGCCCGGCCTGCGGGGAGAGGGCTCGGGTGAGGGGCCGGTCGGTGGGGCGAGCGGTCTCCTCGTGCACTGAGGCCAGGGCCTCTCTTCGGACACATCGAGTTCTTCCGACCCGCCCCTCACCCTAACCCTCTCCCCGCAAGCGGGGAGAGGGACCGCGGTCGGCCCTCCTGGAACCGAGTCGCTAACCCTGCCGTTTGACCCCGTCTGGAACAGGGGCCGGGTTCATGGGTCACGTGGTTCTCTTAGGGGATTCCATCTTCGACAACGCCGCTTACGTGCGCGGCCATCCCGATGTGGTGAAGCAGGTCCAGGCCCGGCTCCCTCCCGACTGGCGAGCCACGCTTGCCGCGGTGGATGGGGCGGTGACACGGGGCGTGGAGCGGCAGCTCGCGCGCGTGCCGGGGGACGCCACGCATCTCGTGGTCAGCGTCGGGGGCAACGACGCGCTGCAGAACAGCCTACTCTTCAGGCAGCAAGCGCGGACCATCGGCGGAGCATTGGCCGAGCTCGCGGATGTGCGGGAGCGGTTTGAGGGAGAATACCGCGCCATGGTCGAAGCGGTGCTGCGGCGCCGGCTCCCGACCGCGCTCTGCACGATCTACGATGCCCGCTTCGCGGACCCGCAGGAGCAGCGTCTCGTGGTGGCCGGGCTCTCGCTCTTCAACGACATCATCACCCGCGAGGCCTTCTCGCGCGGGCTCCCGCTAATCGACCTGCGGCTCATCTGCAACGAGCCCGACGACTACGCAAACCCAATAGAACCCTCGGCCAAGGGCGGCGACAAGATCGCCCGCGCGATCGTCGCGCTGGTGACCGGGAGCGCGGGCACGCGGTCGCAGGTGTTCGTTTAAGGGGCCACCATTTCCCCCGGAGGGAGAGGGTGGCCCCTGCGTGAGCAGGGGTCGAGAGAGGGGGAAGTCGGGCCACCGCCTCCAGCACCGCTCCCGTGCTTTGATCTTTCAGGATGAGCCCGGCCCGGCAGCGCCGGGATGGTGGCATGACTTCCCCCTCTCCCTGCGTTGCTGCGCAACGCTGTCCCTCTCCCTCCAGGGGAGAGGGATTCGCCCTCACGCGAAGCTCAGCCCGTTGATCGCGATCGCCCGGCCCTCGCGCAGAGATTTCTCCGCTGCGAGCCCGATCGCGACGGCCTTCAATCCATCCTCCATCGTGACCTCGATGGGCGCGCCGTCGAGCACGGCTTTGCGGAATTTCTGGTGCTGGTAGAAGGTCGAGCCGTGGTGGTCTCCGGCCTTGAGCACGGCTTCGTCCACATGCACCCTGCGGCGCACCGGACCCTTGGGCTCGCGGGGAGAGATCTCGATCTCGGAATGGCGCTCCTCGCCGCCGGGCCAGAACCGGGCCGGTCCCGGAACGAAACACTCGACCCGCGCCTTGTCGCCCGTGGCCGCGATCTCCTCCTGCCAATACGAGCCTTCCGCGAACATGCAGAGGTCGAGCATCGCACGCAAGCCCGAGCGGAAATCGACGATCACGAAGGCGTTGTCGATGATGTCGGGCGTTTCATCGCCGTAACGCTCGTCCTTGTGGTTCACGTCCATGGCGCCCGACGCATAGACCCGAACGGGTTCGTCACGGGCGACGAGGCGCATGAGGTCGAAGAAGTGGCAGCACTTCTCGACGAGCGTCCCGCCCGTGCGGCGGGCGAAGCGGTTCCAATCGCCGACCTTGGGCAGAAACGGAAAGCGATGTTCGCGGATCGAGAGCATCCTCAACGCGCCCACCGTGCCGCCATGCACCTCCTGGAGCAATTCCTGCACGGGCGGCATGTAGCGGTATTCCATCGCGACCCAGATCGGCGCCTTGTGGGCGCGGGCCGCCCGGTCGAGGGCCGCGCAATCCTCGATCGTGGTGCAGACCGGCTTCTCGACGATGACGGGGAGCGCTTTCGGGGCCTGGAAGATGTCATCGAGAATGCGCTTATGGGTGTCGTTCGGGCTTGCGATCAGGATCGCGTCGACCTCACCCTTTTCCAGAAGATCGCGGTGATCCGCGAACACCTTCACGCCATCGCCGATGACCTTGGCGCTCTCGCCCCGCGACCCCTCGTCGGGATCGGAGAGCGCGGTGATCTTCGAGCCCGGGATGAGCGCCAGATTGCGCACATGCTCGCGGCCCATCATGCCGGCACCGATGATGCCGTAGCGCAGCGTATCAGCCATTGTCCCTAATCTCTCAAGCGACGCGGGGCGCGCCCGCCCTTATCCCAGTTTAAGCGAGTTCCACGACCTCAAGGCCCATGGCCTGGCCGAGGGCTCTCACGCGGCCCCGCACGTCGCCATAGACGATGGCGACATGATGTTCGAGGGCGAGGTCCATCATCGCAGCCCCGACCTCGTGGGCCGGACGGTCGAAGCGGATCACCCCTGAGGTTCCCGTGAAGCTCTTCGGAGCGGAGAGCATCTCGCCGCCGGCGACGATGAGCTTCGTGGCATTCCGGGCTTGGCTGAACCGTGCCACGGTCACGCGGCCGGGCTTGAGGGCGAATTCCTGGAGCAGCGGCATACGGCGGTTCGAGTGGATCTGCGCCTGCGGGGGTGTGGCGGGGTCCGCCATCGACATCGGCGCGAGGCCGCAATGCCAGAGCACCCCCGTGTCCGAGGCCCGATCCATGTCGACGATGTCGACCAGGAAGGAGGGCTCGCCTGCGAGTTCCTGCAGGGCGAGCGCGGTGAGCGAACCGTACATGTCGGCCTCGCAGGCGCAGGGGACCTTCGCCTGATTCATGAGGCCCATGGGTCCGCAGGCCGCGCAGCCGTAATCCGTGAACATTTCGGGCCAGCAGCGCACCGCCATGGCCGACAGGCCCTCGTCTCTCGCGAGGCCTTCGAGCGCGTGGAAAATCGTGAGACTTTTGTCGAGCTGGGGCTGGTCCACCTGGTCGAGCCCGGAGATCTTCGCACTCACCGCCTGTTTGGTCGCCGCCACCCGATCCACCGGCACGGCTTTCGCGCGGGCGAAGAGATCGGGGAGCGCGATCTTCTCGACCTCGATGCCTGCGAGGCGGCGCAATTCGCCCTCGTCGTAGCGGCAGGTATCGAAGCCCGCGGGATGCTCGCCGACGAGCCCGATGCGTTGCCCTTTCAGCTTCGCCAGCACGGCTTCGGCGGCGCGGCGATCCGCGTCGGAGGGCGCAGGGACACTCCCTCTCCCCGCCTGCGGGGAGAGGGTTGGGGTGAGGGGCTGGTCGGGAGAACGCGATGAGTGTCGAGACTCGGTCGTTCCACCGGGTTGCGGCGACTCTTGGGCTTCACCGCCCGGCCGCTCTGACCGGCCCTCTCCCCGCAGGCGGGGAGAGGGAGAAGGCGCGCCCTGCAGCAAATCCTCAAGGCTTTCCGCAAGCCCCTGTGCATCCGGCGCCGCGTAGAGCCAGGAGAAGCGCTTGCCGGCTCGGCCGAGGGCATGGGCCGCGAGGTTCACGCCGCAGAAGGAGTTGAGGCGCAACCGCCCGCCGCTGCGGGGCTCAGGGAAACCCCAGATCGCGAGCGGCGCGGTTGCGTTCTCCGCAATCTTCACGGTCATCGAGGCATCCGTGAACGTAACCTGGAGGAGGAGCAGCACGTCGAGGGCCTCCCCCTCGAGCCCCGCCAGCGCCGCCTCGGCGGCCGCGGCATCGAAAAGGAGGCCGCGGGAGCCCACGATGGAGTGCCCCGAGCGGTCGAGGGCCGCGAAGGCTTGTGCCGCGTTCTCCTCCGCGAAGGGAACGTCGAAGGTCGGACGAGCGAGAGGCAGAACGCCGATGCGCATGGGCCTAGAACCCCTTGTAGTGGCGGCGGAAGGCACCGTCCTGGGCCGGAACGCTTAACCGGCCGCCATAAACCGGATGCTCGAACCAGGGCATCGCGGCCCGGTCGGTGAGCGCGTTGAGCTCTCCCATATAGGGCAGGCTCTGGGAGCGAAGGCCGGAGCGGATCGCATCCCAATCCGGGAAGGCCTTGAAGGGCTCGGCCCAGATCGCGCGGCCCGCGAGATAGCCCGAGGCGCCCGCCTTGTAGGCGCAGGCCATGATGTTCTTGAACTCCGCCATGCCGGCGCCGGCGGAGAGCATCACCCAGGGCCTGCCGCAGAGGCGGCCCATCTCGTCGAAGGTGTCCTGCACCTGGCGGGACGCCGCCTCGCCGACTTCACGGGCCGGCACCGGGCTCTCGACCTTGAAGAGATCGACCCCGAACTTCGAATCCGCGAAGGTCCGCACGCTGTCGAGGACGAGGTCGGACTTCTTGTCGGCCATCTCGATATATTGCGTGGTCTGGTTCTTCTCGCCGGGCAGCGGATAGACGAGGAGTTCGAACACGTAGGGGATGTCGAACTTCGCGCAGGCCTCGCCGATGCGGGCCGTGAAGTCCTTTTGCGCGTCGCACACGCTCTTGTCGGCGTCGGGCCGGTACCAGGTCAGCACCTTCACGGCGTCGCCGCCGACGCGCTTGATCTTCTCGACCGACCAGTCGTCGATCTCCGCCGAGAGGCGCCCGCCGTCCGTCTCCTTGAAGATCGAGTCCTCAAGGGTCACGATGAGGCCCTTGGCGGGCGAGAGCAGGGTCATTCCGCCCGGCAGCGCGAAATGCGGATCGAGGAGCATCGCGGACGCGTCCTTCTGGAGCTCCTCCACGAGCATCAGCTTGAAGCCCGCCACATCCGCGAAGGGCGCCTCCGCGGTGCCGCGCTTCTCCTTGATGGGGTTCTTGATCGGCGGACGCTGGTCCACCGCCACCATCTTGAAGCGACCCGCCGCGTCGGCCATGCGGCGCATCCCCCACAGTTTGCCCGGCGATAATTCCATGGTTCTTGCTCCTTAAGCGGGTGACGGACCGCATTGATCGAGAAAAGCTTCCACCTCGGCGCGGCTCGGGATCCCCGAGCGGCCGCCGAAGCGGGTGCATTTGATGGCCGACGTCGCGGAGGCGAAGCGCACCGCCGCGCGCTCGCCCATGCCTTCCGCGATCGCGAGCGCGAAGGCGCCGTGCCAGGTGTCGCCGGCCCCGAGCGTATCGACGGTGTCGACCCGGAAGGCGGGCTCGTGCACGACCTCGCCGTTCTCGACGAAATAGACGCCCCCCTCACCCACCGTTACGGCAAGCCAGTTCGAGGCGGTTCCGGCGAGCGCGCGCAGGGCCTTGGCCGGGTCTGCAATGCCGGTGATCTCGGCCAGTCCCTGTTCGCTGAAGGCCACATGCGTGGCGAGGTCGAGGGCCTCGGGCAGAGCGGGCTGCCGGTCGCCGTCGAGCACTGCCGGAATCCTGGCCGCGCGGGCGAGGCGGAAGAGATGCGCGGATCCCTCGATCCAGCGGGTATCCCCGAGCACGGCGCCGACGCCCTCGGACAGAGCGGAGGGCAGCCAGGACGGATCGGTCGGGATGACCGGGTCCGAGTAGGACACGATCAGACGCTCGCCCTTGGCATCGACGAGAATCGCGGAGGTGGGCGAGCGCAGGCCCGTGAAGCGCCGCGAGGGCGAGCAATCGACCCCCTCGCCCTCGAGCTCCGCGATGATGGCATGACCCGTGGGATCGTCGCCCAGGCGCGTCGCGAGCATGGCGCGGCCGCCGAGGCGCGCGACGGCCACGGCGGCATTGGCCGCGATGCCCCCGCCCACGACCGCGAGATCCCGCGCCCGGTACTTCTCGGGGCGCACCGGCATGGTCCCGACCGCGAACACGTAGTCGAGAACCGCGATGCCGACGCAGAGGACGCTCGTCATGGACCTGTTCCGGGAGGTTCCGGTGCCGCGCCGCGGCGGAGATGTGAGGGGAAAATTCAGCCCCTGACCGGAGTCGGCTTGTATCAGGTCTTGTAAAAGATACAAGACTTGGGGTACAGCAAGGTTGACGGGCGTGGCCGCCAACGGCCAGTCTCGAAATGCGAAAGCGAGCCGCCGGAAGAGCGGTCGACCGGGAGGAGGAGCGGATGGCGGGCATCGCAGTCCGACGAATTCAGAAGATTTTCGGCAAGGTGCCGGTGATCCACGGCATCGACCTCGATATTCGCGATGGCGAGTTCGTGGTGCTGGTCGGACCTTCGGGCTGCGGCAAGTCCACCTTGCTCCGCATGATCGCCGGGCTCGAATCCATCACCGACGGCGAGATCGCGATCGGCGACCGGGTCGTGAACGACTTAGCCCCCCGCGATCGTGACATCGCGATGGTGTTCCAGGACTACGCGCTCTACCCGCACAAGAGCGTCTACGACAACATGGCCTTCGGCCTGCGCATGCGCGGCTCCCCCAAGGAGGAGATCGCGGCACGGGTGAAGGAGGCCTCCGACGTCCTTCAGATCGGGCACCTCCTGGAACGCAAGCCCGGCCAGCTCTCCGGCGGCCAGCGCCAGCGCGTCGCCATGGGCCGCGCCATCGTGCGCCGCCCGAAGGTGTTCCTCTTCGACGAGCCGCTCTCCAACCTCGATGCGCAGCTGCGCGGCGAGGTGCGGGTCGAGATCAAGAAGCTGCACCAGCGCTTCGGCACCACCATCGTCTACGTGACCCACGATCAGGTCGAAGCCATGACGCTCGCGGACCGCATCGCGGTGCTTCGCGCCGGGCGCCTGGAGCAGTTCGCGAGCCCCAACGAAATCTACAACCGGCCTGCTTCCCGGTTCGTCGCCGGCTTCATGGGCTCCCCACCGATGAGCGTCGTGCCCGCGACCGTGAACGCGGACGGCTCGCGCATCGATCTCGCGGACGACATTTCGCTTCCCGTTCCGGAGAGCCGGCGCGGCATGGTTCAGGCGGCCTCCGGCCGTCCGATCGAATTGGGCTTGAGGCCCGAACATGTGCGCCCCGGCGAAGCCCGCGAGCCCGGCGACGTTGCCGTCGACGCCAACGTGGAAGTCATCGAGCCGCTGGGGTCGGAGACCCTCACCTGGCTCAACGTGGGTGGAAAAAGCATGACGGGGCGCTTCCCCCCGGAACTCGGCGCCCGCCCGGGCGAGCGGGTCCGCGTGACGCTCGCGATGTCGCGCATGCACCTTTTCGACAAGGAAACCGGAGCGGCCATCGCGCATTGAGCGCGCGGCCGCGTTCAGGACGACACGGGCGCGAGGTGCGCCCAAATCAAACCGGAGCCCCAGCTCCGCGATCAATCCAAGGGAGGACACAACGATGAAACGCAGGACCCTTCTGGCCGCCTCGGTGGCCGCATTCGTGACGCTCGGCACGTCCGGCGTCGCGCTCGCTCAAGCGACGACGCTGCGCATCTTCACGGGCGGCCAGCAGCGCCCCGACGTGATGCGCCAGATCGTTGACGACTACATGAAGCGCAACCCGAACGTGAAGGTCGAGGTCGAGGTCGGCGGCGCGACGTCCGAGCAGCAGCAGCAATACCTCAACACCGTGCTGGCTTCCCGCGACGCGTCCCTCGACGTGGTGCTCATCGACGTGATCCGCCCCGCGCAATGGGCAGCGGCGCAATGGGCCGAGCCCCTCGACTCCTATCTCGGAGCCGACAAAGAGAAGGTCATGTCGCAGTACCTGCCGGCCTATCGCGAAGCCAACACGGTGGGCGGCAAAGTGATCTCCCTCCCCTACTTCGCCGACGCGCAGTTCCTCTACTACCGCAAGGATCTGCTCGAGAAGCACGGCGTCCAGCCGCCGAAGACCTGGGACGAGGTGAAGGCCGCGGCCGACAAGATCCTCAAGGCCGAGGGCAACGCGAATCTGCGCGGCTTCGAGACCGCCGGCGCGCCGATCGAAGGCACGGTCTGCACCTATCTCGTGCCCATGTGGGGCGCGGGCGGCAGCCTCACCGATCAGGCCGGCAAGCTCACGGCGCTGAACTCCGATGCGGCCAAGAAGCCCTTCGAGCTCTGGGGCCAGATGAAGCAGGCCAACATTCTGCCCCCGAACATCGCCGAGATCCCGACGGACCGCATCCGGCAGAACTTCCAGGCCGGCAACCTCCTGTTCGCGATGAACTGGGGCTATGTTTGGAACCGTACCCAGGGCGACGCCGACAGCCAGATCAAGGACAAGGTCGGCGTGGTGCCGCTGCCCGGCTTCACGGCCGACAAGGCCGCGACCTGCATCGGCGGCTGGCAGCTCGCCGTGACGGCGTTCTCCAAAAACAAGGAAGAGGCCGTGAAGCTCGTGCGCTATCTCTCGAGCCCCGAGGTCTCGAAGAAGCAGGCGGTTCTGGCCTCGCACCTGCCGGTGTTCCCGGACGTCTACACGGATGCCGAGGTCCTCAAGGCCAATCCCTGGTTCAAGGACGCGCTCCCCGTCGTGAAGACCGCCCGCGCCCGCCCCGTGACCCCGCGCTACAACGAGGTCTCCGAGGTGATCCGCACCAACATGAACGCCTTCCTGGCGGGCACCAAGAACCAGGACGCGGCGCTCTCCGACATGCAGAACCGCCTGAGCAACATCCTGCGGTAAGAGCCCACACGGTTATTCCGGGGCGGCTAAGCCGAGCCCGGAACCCAGGAGATCTCTCCGGATCCACTTCCTGGGTTCCGGCCCGCCGCTTAAGCGGCGACCGGAATGACGGCGAGTGAGAAGCCGGCTCGCCGCTCACGTGGCGAGCCGGAACGACATTGGGAGCTTGACATGAGCACAGCCGAAACCACGCTCGTCCCCGTTGCCGCCGCCGAGGTGACGGCGCGGCCGCGCCTGTCGCCGATCGAGCGCGGCGAGCGCAGGCTCGGCTATCTGCTCCTGGCGCCCGCCTTCATCCTGCTCCTCGCGGTGGTGGTCTATCCGATCGTCGATCTCATCATCACGAGCTTTCAGTTCAACAACCTCGCGCAGCCCTGGATGGGCACGCCCTTCGTGGGCTTCGAGAACTACAGCCGCGCCCTTTCGGACGAGCGCTTCTGGGAGGCGACCTGGCACACGGTGGCCTACATCATCGTCACGGTGCCGGGCGCCGTGGTGGTGGGTTTGGGCCTCGCGCTCCTCGCCAACCAGCCCTTCAAGGTCAAGTGGCCGGTCCGCCTCGGGCTTTTGCTCCCCTGGGCGCTCCCGCTCGTGTTCTCGGGTCTGATCTTCCGCTGGTTCTTCGAGTACAGCCAGGGCCTCGTGAACAACACGCTGATCGCGCTCGGGATGTCGGCGAAGCCCTGGCTCACGGACCCGAATCTCGCGTTCATCGCGATCTGCATCGCGATCATCTGGAAGACGTCGAGCTTCGTGGCCCTGGTGCTGCTCGCCGGCCTGCAGACGATCCCGCGGTCCCTCTACGAAGCGGCCGAGATCGACGGGGCATCGAAGCTGCAGCAATTCTGGGAGATCACGCTCCCCATGCTGCGGCCCGCCATCGTGGTGGCGCTCATCTTCCGCACCATCACCTCGATCCAGACCTTCGACATTCCCTTCGCGATGACGAATGGCGGCCCCGGCAACTCGACCGAGACCCTGGCGATGTTCATCCACAAGACCACGATCGACTTCCTCGATCTCGGCTACGGCTCTGCGCTGGCGGTGCTGATGTTCATCGTCTCCGCCCTCGCGACGGCCGGCTACCTCCGCTACACCCGCCGGGACCCCGGCCAGAAGGCGCATTGAGGACAGGAGCGAGGATCATGGCCGATCTCACCCTGCCTTGGCGGCATCGACCGCATAGCCCATCGAGGACAAGAGCGAGGATCATGGCCCGTCTCGTCCCGCCCCGGCGCGGCATCGACCGCAAAGCCCCTTGAGGAGAATGCAGATGGCTCAATCCTCCATGTGGAAGCTCCCGAAGCCGAAGAAGATGGTTTGGCTGGCGGCCGTCATCGTGGCCGTGAACGGCTTCTTCCCGGCGCTCTGGGTTCTCTTCACCTCGTTCAAGACCGAGAGCGAGTTGATGCGGATCCCTATCACGATCTGGCCCGCGGCCCCGACGGTGGAGAACTATATCCGCGTCTTCGTGGACCAGCCGATCCTCACCTTCCTGTTCAACTCCTTCATGGTCGCGGTCTTTTCGACGCTGCTCTGCGTGACCGTCTCGGCCTGCGCGGCCTATGCCCTCGTGCGCCTTCGCGTGCCGGCCCCGAACCTGATCCTCTCGATCCTGCTCGCCGTCGCGATGTTCCCGCTCATCTCGCTGATGGTCCCCCTGTTCCAGACCATGCGGGCCCTGAATCTCCTCAACACCTGGCCGGCGCTGATCCTGCCCTACGCGGTGCTCTCCCTGCCGGTCTGCACGCTCGTGCTGATCTCGTTCTTCCAGGACATCCCGCGCGATCTCGAGAACGCCGCCATGATCGACGGCTGCACGCGCCTCGGCGCGCTCTGGAACGTGGTGATTCCGCTGACGGCGCCCGGCGTCTTCACGGCCGGCATCCTGGCCTTCGTGAACGCCTGGGACGAGTTCCTCCTGGCCCTCACCCTGAGCCCCCGTGTCGCCAGCCGCACGCTTCCGGTCGGCATCACGCTCTACCAGGGCGAGTTCTCGTTCCCCTGGCCGATCATCTCGGCCGCCCTCATCGTCGCCATCGTGCCGATATCGATCCTGATCGCGGTCTTCCAGGACCGGGTCGTCGGCGGCCTCACGCAGGGCGGCGTGAAGGGTTAGCGCTCTTCCCTCTCCCTCCGCGGGGGAGGAGCGGGCACTTGACATATCTTCCTATGATGTGCATGTATGTAGATGTCCGCTGCTCCTGGGGCGCGCTCGCGAGGCGTCGTGGTGCGAGCAGCGGAGACAAGGCTCGGGCTTGTGCGGGACACGCATCCCGCACCGGCCCGGCGATCTGCCCGGACCCCTCCGACTGAGAGGGGGACGTCGCGGGGCTCGCTCCTCTGCAGAGGGGAGCCGTGCCGGGGAGCACCTTAAGGGGCAACCTCGTGAACCCTCGGGTTTGCTGATGGAAGCCCTGGAGCGCCCCGCCGGATCGCCGCAGAGCCGCGTCGAGCGGGAGGCGGTGTGGGTCTGCTCTCTGGCAGGCTACACCCACTACCCCCTGCCGGCTCCTGCCCGGCAGCAGGCTCATGCGCCTCCCGCTCTCCCCAGGAGATCAGGAGACCTCAAGGCCCATGCCTCGCACCTACAGGGTGGCGAGGGCACAGGCGCGGGCAGCCCCTGACCTTACCGGAACCGGTACTCCGTGACCTGCCGATAGACGTCGCTCGGCCGCAGGATCGTTCCCGGAAAGTGCGGTCGGTTGGGGCTGTCGGGGAAGTGCTGGGGTTCGAGGCACAAGCCCGAATTCGGGCCATAGACCACGCCGTCGTGACCCGGCACCGAGAGGTCGGTCTTGAAGCCGTCGTAGAACTGAAGCCCCGGCTCGGTGCTCCACACCTCCATGGCGAGGCGGTTCTTCGGCGAAGCCAGGGTCGCGACATAGCCGAGCGGCAGATGCTCGACGCCGGACGGTTCGAGCCGGTCGCGGCGCAGGACCCAGTTGTTGTCGTACCAGAACCGCTCGCCGCCGCTCTTCTCGCGGAAGATGACCCGTCGTTGCCGGAAGTCGTAGGGGCTGCCCGCAACCGTCCGGATCTCCCCGTTCGGAATGAGGTCCTCGTCGACGGGCGTGTAGAAATCGGCCGCGATCTCGAGCGTGTGGTCGAGGATCGTCTCGGACCCGTCGAGATTGAAATAGGAATGGTGACAGAGATTGACCGGCGTCGCCTTGTCGGTCGTAGCGGACAGCTCGACCCGGAGCGCGTTCCCGACGAGACGGTAGGTGCAGGCGGTCGCGAGCGTCCCGGGATAGCCCGCTTCCCCGTCGGGCCACACATGGGTGAGGGTCACGAAATCCGCGCCCATGGCCGCAACCTGCCAGACCTGCTTGCCGAGCCCGTTGCCGCCGCCATGAAGGGAGTGCTTGTTGGCCTGGTTCAGGGGGAGCTGGTACGCCTTGCCGTCGACGACGAAGCGGCCGCCGTCGATCCGGTTGGCGTAGCGCCCTGCGATCGCTCCGAAATGGGGCGAGTGATGCACGTAGTTCTCGAGATTGGTGAGCCCGTTGACGACGCGCTGCCTGCCCGAGGGCGCGCTCACGACGAGGTCCCGCACCACCGCGCCATAGGAGATGATCGAAGCCTCCGCCTCGGCGGACCGGATCGTCACCTCCAGGACATCGCGCCCCTCGTGCTCGCCGAACACCTGCACCGTCATTCGCTCCTCCCTCATGAACGCGGGTCCATGCCAGGAAATCCCGGGGCTGCCAATCCGACCCCGATCGAGCCGCTCGGATACTGAGGTCCAGGAAAGCCCCCGGGCTGCCAGTCCAGGCCCGATGGGGTCTCTAGGGTTCCGAAGGTCCTGCAAAACCGGGGGCTGCCAATCCGCGCCCGATAGGGCCCCTTGGGTTTCGAGGTCGAGGCCCTATCGTGTCCACGAACGGGAGATTCGACATGGCGAAGGACGAGGGGCAGGCATTCTTGAATCGGTTCCGGGTCGAGCCCGGCGCGAAGGTGCGGCTCAAGGACGTCGATCCACGGGACGTCTCGGCTCTGCCGCCCGAGGAGGCCGCCCGCGCCCAGGTGAAAGAGGATGCCAAGGCCATCGATGTCCTGCAGGACCACCTCTACGCGGAGGGCCAGCGCGCGCTCCTCGTGATCCTCCAGGGCACCGACACCTCGGGCAAGGACGGCACGATCCGGGGCGTGTTCAACGAGACGGGGCCGCTCGGCGTCAACGTCCACGCCTTCCGGGCGCCGAGCGAGGAGGAGCGGGCTCATGATTATCTGTGGCGGGTCCACCAGGCCTGCCCCAAGCGCGGCACGATCGGGATCTTCAACCGCTCCCATTACGAGGACGTGCTCGTCGTGAAGGTCAGGGGCTACGCCGCTCCCGAGGCCATCGCGCAGCGCTACGATCAGATCAACGATTTCGAGCGCATGCTCACCCAGAACGGCACCACGATCCTGAAGTTCATGCTCCATATTTCGAAGAAGGAGCAGGCCGAACGGCTGCAGGAGCGCCTCGACGACCCGCGCAAGCACTGGAAATTCAACCCCGGCGACCTCGAGGACCGTGCCCACTGGGACGACTTCCAGGCCGCCTACGAAACCCTGCTCCACCGTTGCTCGACACCGGACGCCCCCTGGTACGTGATCCCGGCCGACCGCAAATGGGCCCGCAATGCAGTGATCGCCCGGATCGTGCGCACGACGCTGGAGGCGATGGATCCCCAGTACCCCAAGGCGGCCTGGGCGCCCGGCACCTACACGCTGGACTGACCAGGGTGGCCTGACCAGGGAGCCAGAGGTTGACCGCCGAGCCCTCGCGGGTCCGTCACGAGACGGGGGCGGGCGCTTGCTTTTCCCGAGGCCAGGGGAGACAAGCCCCTCCCCTCCAGGGAGACCCGCCGTGACACATTCCGAGATCCTCAGCCTCTTCGACGCCGAGGTTCGCACCCGTGCCGATGCCGCTCCGGGCTTCACGGTCGCCTGGGACGGTCCCGTGCTCCATATGCTGGGGCCGGATCGGCACGCCCATAGCAATGCGGTGCTCTACGCGCGTCTCGACGAGGCCTCCGCGAAGGACGGCATCGACCGGGAGATCGCCCGTTTCGGTGCCGAGGGCCGCGCCTTCGAGTGGAAGCTCTACGACTACGACCCGCCCGCCGATCTTGCGGCCCGGCTGGAGCGGGCGGGCTTCGTAGCGGAGATCCAGGAAACGTTCGTGGCCTACGACGTCGAGACGGGACACCGCTTCCGGGAGCCCGACAGCGGCATCGAGATCCGCCGCATCGACGATCCGGCCGATTTCGGCGTCATCGAGGAGGTCAACGCGGCCGTCTACGGTCGCGCCGACCATGCCTCCTGGCTCGCCCGGGTGACCGCGGACGAGAAGCGCGCGGCTCCCAACGCCCTGTCGGTTTACGCGGCCTGCGCGGATGGGCGCCCCGTGGCGACGGGCTGGATGCGGCACCGGCCGGGGGAGTCCTTCGGCAGCCTCTGGGGCGGCTCGACCCTCGAGGTGTGGCGCGGCCGAGGCATCTACTCCGCCCTCGTCGGCGCGCGGGTCGCGGAGGCCCGGGAGCGCGGCTGCCGCTGGCTGACGGTCGATTGCAGTCCCATGAGCCTCCCGATCCTGACCCGCTGCGGCTTCAAACCGCTTGCCGTGATCACCCCCTATATCTGGACGCCGCCAGGGTAACGATCTTCCCCTTCGGCAGCGACGCTGCGTCGCCGCCCCGCCCCTCCAGAGCGCCGAGTCCGCGTCCCTCGTCAGGATCGGGGCTCATGTGGTAAACGGAACGTGAACCAAGGGGGACATAAGCAGGGATGGCGAAGCGCCGGAGCTATTTGTCACGGATGGCCGTCTGCTTGGCTGCGGGCGTGCTGACCGTTGCCGTCTCGGTAGCCCTGCGTGTCGTGGACCCGGCACCCGTCTCGGCCCTTCGCAGCCTCACCTTCGACTTCTTCCAGCGCCTGTCGCCGCGGGAGTACAGCGACGTTCCCGTGCGCATCGTCGATATCGACGATCAGTCGCTGGCAGAGCTCGGCCAATGGCCCTGGCCGCGCACGCAGCTCGCCGCCCTGGTGTCCCGCCTCACCGATCTCGGGGCGGCGGCCATCGCCCTCGATATCATTCTGGCGGAGCCGGACCGCACCTCCCCGGCCCAGATCATCGAGACCCTGAACCTCTCGGAGGACGCCCACCGCAAGCAGGTCTCGGACCTGCTCGCCGGCCTCCCCGATCACGACGCCACCCTTGCGGCGGCCCTGCGGCAAGGTCCGGTCGTCCTCGGCTACACCTCGACTGATCAGGCCAACAACCGGCGCCCGCCCGTGAAGGGGGGCTTTGCCTTCGCGGGCGCGAACCCCACCGAGGTTCTGCCGCCGTTCCGAGGGGCGATCACGAACCTGCCGGTCCTCGACGAGGCCGCGCGCGGCAGCGGCAATCTCAGCATGGGATCGGAGGGCGCCTCGGGGGTGACCCGTCGCCTGCCCCTCGTGTTTAGCGACGGATCTCGGACCTATTTCGGGCTCTCCCTCGAAGCCCTCCGGATCGCGCAGGGTGCCGCGACCATCACGGTGCGGAGCACCGGGGCGAGCGGCGAGAGCGACGGCGGCCGCGCGGCGCTCGTCGATCTCAAGGCGGGCGATTTCCGGGTTCCCCTGACGGCAGAGGGCGAGCTCGTCCTGCACTACGACCGCAACCGTCCGGAGCGCTACGTCTCGGCCCGGGACGTCCTGGATGCCTCGCGCACGGAGGCTTTGCGCCCGCGCCTCGAAGGGCAGATCGTATTCGTGGGCACCTCCGCGGCAGGCCTCCTGGACCAACGGGTGACGGCGCTGGGCGAAGTGGTGGCCGGCGTCTCGATCCACGCCCAGGCCGCCGAGCAGATCCTGGCGCAGGATTTTCTCCTGCGGCCAGACTGGGCCACGGGCCTCGAACTCGTCGCGACCACGATGCTCGCCTTCGTCGTGTCGCTGCTCCTGCTCGTGCTCGGTGCCCGCTGGGCCGCCACCGTGATCGTCGGCGCGATCGTGGCGATCCTCGGCGGTACTTGGTTGGCGTTCACCGAATGGAAGATGCTCCTCGACCCGGTTTTTCCGGTCATGAGCGCCGTGACCCTCTACTTCATCATCACAGCGGTCCTCTACTTCACGACGGATCGCGACAAGCGGTTCGTTCGGGAAGCCTTCGGCCGCTATCTTGCCCCGGAACTGCTCGCGGAGCTCGAGAACTCCCCCGACAAGCTGAAGCTCGGCGGTGAATTACGGGACATGACGATTCTGTTCATGGACATCCGCGATTTCACGCCGATCTCGGAGCGGCTCTCCGCCGAGGAGCTGATCGAGTTCCTCAACACCCTCTTCACCCCCCTCACCGAGGCGATCCAGGGCGAGCGGGGTACGGTCGACAAGTATATCGGGGATTCCATCATGGCGTTCTGGAACGCCCCCGTGGACGTTCCCGACCACGCGGCCCGGGCCTGCGCGGCCGCCCTGAAGATGATCGCGATCGTGGACCACATGAACCGGGAGGATGCCTTCGGTTTCGCGGCCCGGGGCTTCGCCGATCTCAAGGTGAAGATCGGGATCGGGCTCAATACGGGCGAGGCCTGCGTCGGCAACATGGGTTCCGAGAGCCGCTTCAACTACTCCGTCGTCGGCGACGCGGTGAACACGGCCTCCCGGATCGAGTCGAGCTGTAAGGCCGTGGGGGCCTCCCTCCTCCTGTCCGAAAACACCCTGAACCAGGCAGGCGCCCTAGCGGCGCTCGAAGCCGGTGAGGTCGCCCTCAAGGGCAAATCCAGCGCCATGAAGCTGTTTGCGCTCTTTGGCGATCGGAAGGTGGCGGCGGAGGCCGGTTTCCGCAAACTCGGGGCAGAGCATGGGCGGCTCCTTGCGGCGCTCCGGGCGGGCGACCAGTCGGAATCCTTGGAAGCGTTGCTGAATTGCCGCGTTCTCGGTGGGCAACAAACGGCTCAGTTTTACGAAGTGTTTTCGCAGCAGGTTCGCGCGCTGCCTCGCGCGCGCGAACGCAAACGTTGAAATCCAGGCAACGGCGTCTCCTATCGCATATTGAAACTCTTCATCGATAGATCACCTGCCCTTCCCCAGCAGTACTGCCCATAGGTCTACGAGTCCGCACTGACGATCATCATATACTTCGGCGAAACCTATTCGAACGACTTCAGCGCGTGGCTGTGGCCGTTGGGTCGCTTTTCGTCGTCGTTCATGGACGCAGGCCGGAGGCGAGCGACTTGACGAAGCTTGCCCGCTGACAGCTTATCTGCGGGAAGCAAAAGACGAGCGCCGAGTAGGTGGAGGGCTCGATGGGGGGCAAGACGAGACGGCTGGCGCTGGCAGCCTGCGCAACCTTTGCGCTGGCCGGCTCCATCTCGGGTTGGGCGCAGGCTCCAGCTTCGATGCCGGCTGGATTCGTGGTGACGCCGAACCTCGCTGCGGCCGACCCTGCCCTGCGGAACGAATACGAGGCCCTGTTCCGCAAGATCCTCGCGAGCCCGTCGAACCTCGACGCCAATTTCCGGTTTGCGGAGATCTCAACCCAGCTTGGGGATCTCGAGGCCGCGATCGGCGCCCTGGAGCGCATCCTCTTCTACAACCCGAACCTGCCGCGGGTCCGGCTGGAACTCGGGATCCTGTATTTCCGCCTCGGCTCCTATGCCATGGCGCGCCAGTATTTCGAGACTGCGATCTCGGGCTCCGACGTACCCGAGACGGTCGTCCTGCGCGTGCAGAGCTTCCTCGCTGAGATCGAGCGCCGAACCAGCACGACCCAGTGGTCATTCTACGGCCAGACCGGTTTCCGCTACCAGACCAACGCGAATGCTGGCCCCTCGAACCCTCTCGTCCGCGTCATCGGGGTGGATGCAACGCTCGATCGGCGGTTTACGCAGCGCCCGGACTGGAACGTGTTTGCGTTGGGGACGCTCCGGCACATCTACGACCTCGAGAACCAGCGCGGCCACGTGTGGGAGACCTCCGTGGTCACCTACAACACGAAGCAGTTCGAGATCGCGCGGCTCAACGTCAATCTTCTCGAGGTGCAAACGGGCCCGAGGCTCGCCCTTGCGCCCGATACGGTGCCGGGTGCCTATGTGCGACCCTACCTGATCGGGGGCGTGGTGGCCCTCGGCAACGACTTTTATCTCGGCAGCATCGGCGGCGGCGTCGGATTGGGCGCCACGTTCGGAGCATTTCAGGTGGAGCCCTTCGCCGAGGTGCGCCGCCGCGAGTTCAACAATTCCATCGAGTACCAGGCCGCGGCCGACCAAAGCGGAACGCTCTGGTCGGCCGGCGTGCTCTTCGGAAGCCCCCTCTCCGGAGCCATGCGTTGGCAGAGCCGCGTGGCATACTCGCGCAACGAGACCGAGCCGAGCTTCCGGTTCTACAGCTTCGATCAGGCTTCCGCCGATCTTTCGCTGCCCGTCGAGTTCGCGGGCCCCTGGGGATCGCGGCCGTGGGTACTCACCCCCTACGGCGGGCTGACCTACACGAGTTACGATCGTGCGAACCCGATCGTGGATCCCAATATCCGCCGCGAGGACCTCGAATGGCGTGTCGGCGCAGGCATCGACGTACCGGTCTGGGACAATATCGGGCTCGGGGTTCAGGTGACCTACAGCCGCGCGGAGTCGAACATCCGCAACTTCCGCAATGAGAACCTCGCCGTGAGTTTCGGGCCCACCCTCCGCTTCTGAGGTCGCCATGCGCGCGTCTGCCGCCCGTCTGTTGTCGCTCCTGTCCACGGCTGCTCTTGTGGCGGCGGCACCCCAGGGGGTGCAGGCCGAGATCGTGGGTACGGCCGGAGCCGTGAACCCCGCCTCGACCAGCGCTCCGCCGGGCGGGAGCACGCGGGTGATCCAGCTCGGCGCCAACGTGGTGCATCGCGAGCGCATCCAGACGAGCGCCCAGGGCTCGGTCCAGCTGGTGTTCGTGGACAAGACCTCGATCTCGATCGGCCCCAACAGCGACCTTGTCATCGACGAGTTCGTCTACGATCCCGGCACCGGCACCGGGCGCATGGCCACCACGTTGGCCAAGGGCGTGCTGCGCTTCGTCGGCGGCAACACCAGCCATACCGGCGGAGCCAGCATCAGGACCCCGGCCGCGACCCTCGGCATCCGGGGCGGGGTTGCAACCGCCGCCCACAACGCGCAAGACGGAACGCGGGCCATCAACCATTTCGGGCGCACCAGCGTCGCTACGGGGAACTCGGTCGAGGTCATCTCCCGCCCCGATTTCGGCGTCACGGTCAGCCCCTCTGGGGTGCCGACGCCACCGACACGCGTTCAGGCTGCCGAATTGTCGGCGCTCAACAACCAACTAACCAGCAAGCCCAATCAATCCGGCGGCGCGCCCAGGAAACCGACACCCCAGATCGTGCAGGCTGCAGGCCTGGGCACGACACAAGCCGCACTCAACGCGGTGACGACGCCGAGCCTTCAAGGCCAAACCACCTCGGCACGGACCAGCGCCGTGACGCTGGTGCAGCAGCAGGCCCAGGTCAACCAGGTGATCCAGCAGGCCGTTCAGGTCGAGGCGAGCGAGGAGACAGCCGATCGGCCACCCCCGCCTGTGTCGCCGCCCCCTATATCACCGCCACCGCCCCCCATATCTCCGCCGCCGCCCCCTATATCACCGCCACCGCCGCCCATATCTCCACCACCGTCGGGCCCGAGGTTCTTTGCCCTGCAGATGAGTGTCGATCCGAAGCTTGGATCGGAGGTGCCCTACCTACCTTCGGATTTTGTGGCGTCGGGCTCGTTCTATAACTCTCCGCTGCTCGGCGTCACGGTCGGGGAAACGAACTCCGATGGGAAGCCGAATACGACATCCCGCGTCATGCAAGCTGGCCTCAACATTTCAGGAACCGGCGGGAGCCAGACATCGACGATTTATGTCGCGACCGGCAACACCTACGTCTCCCCGATCAACGGCCAGAACATATTGAGCGGAGGCTTCGTGGCCACGACGCGCTTGGCCGCCGACCTGTCGGCCGGGAAGGCGAACGGATCCCTGGCCGGCGTGGGTTCGGACGTCGTCCTCGACAGCGACTACACGCCGACCTCGGCAACGGTGACGCAAGACAATCTCGACCAGAACGACGTCAGGTTGTCCGAACCCGCGAATGCGATCAGAACCGCCCTGTCGGCTCGCACGGATTATGCGTTCCGGCAGCTCGCGACCCAGACCAGCGTGCCATCCGGCCTCGGTTCGAGCCGCCCCGCCTCGTTCGCGATCGGATTTGCCGGCGGGCTGATGCAGAGCTTCTCGCTCGATCGCGGAACCGCCTACGGGGACAGCTACTCGGTCGTGGGCGGGGCATTCCTGAACTTTTCCGACCGAACCAGACGCTTTGGAGCTTACCTCGGCCTCGCGGCCGAGCACTCGGACGATTCGAACGCCGGGCAGCTGAACGACATCGCTCTTCCCTTCGGCTATCAGGGACGCGGGACATCGGGCGGGCGCGGGGCCTTCATGGACAGCGATCATTTCGCTGCGCGCGACAGCAGGTCCTCCTCGACGGGGGAGCGTCTAGCCGAGGTCAACGGCAGCCAGGTTCTCGCGGGAAGCCATGCTCTGCTCGTGTCCGCCAAGACCGTTCGGGCAGAGAACCAGGCAGCCTTTGCCGGCGTCAACTTTTGCCGGTGCGAATACACGCGCTGGGGGTTCTGGTCGTCCGATACGATCCGCAACGCCGTCACGAACACGGAATCGTCCGAACGTCTGCGCGATATCGGGCATCTTGGAACCTGGGTGGCGGGGCGCCCGACGGATCCTGCTCTCATTCCGACCAAAGGCTCGGCGACGTTCACCGGCCATGTGGTGGCATCGATCAAATCGAGCGGAAGAGAGTATGTGGCCGCCGGGAATTTTAGCAACGAGGTAAACTTCGCGACTGGCGTCGGCGCCGTGAGGGTTTCCGGTCTCGACGGGCGCACCTATGCGGGGTCGGTCGATCACCTCAGGGGCAGCGGGTATTTCGTAGGCTCGCTCGATAGCTCCAGCGCCGGCAATCCGGTGATGGACGTGATCGGCCAATTCTATGACGGTCCGGCCGGCCGCGCCCATGAAATGGGCGGAGGCGTACGGATCAATGGAGGGCCATCCTATATCGGAGCCGGCACCTTCGCGGCAGCCCGCTAGAGAGATTTCGAGTGAGGTAGACCCGACTCCCGTAAAGAATGCGCGACCCCTCGGAAGAGAAAGCTGATCTCACCCAAGAGCAACAGCTCGAATGCTTGCTCCAGCGTCGAGAGTCCCCCAAACCCTTCGGCATGAAGCGGCAGATGCGGATTGTACCGGCGGCGTCCGATGACCCAACCGGCCCCGCTGCCACGCTCCGCAACCCCCACGGGATCCTCAGGCCCCCAAAGGCGCTGGACCGAGTCCCACTCCCGTGTGGTCGGGCAAGCGACGCATGAGGGCTTCGGTGACGCGATCGGCGAAAGTCACGAGCTCGGCCCGGTCGCCGCGGGAGAAGCCGCGTGGCGTCCTGTCGATGAGACAGAGGGCGCCGAGGCGAATGTTTCGGCCATAAACGAGCGGCGCGCCTGCGTAGAAGCGGATATGCGGAGCTCCGACCACGAGCGGGTTCTTGCTGAAGCGCTCGTCGGCAAGGGCATCCGGCACAACGAACACCGCATCGTCAAGGATCGTATAATTGCAAAAGGCCGCATTTCGGTCCGTGCCGTCGCCCTGAAGCCCTACACAGCCGCCGAAGACCTGTTGCTCGCGGTCGAGGAGCGTCACCAACGCTATCGGAACCGCAAAATGGGCTGCGGCCTGTGTGCAGATGGCATCGAGCTCCGGTTCGTGCGGTCGCCCGACAAGATCGAGCTCGTGGAGGGCACGAAGGCGTTCGGCCTCGTTGGGGCCTATTGGGAACATGGGTCGGACGGCCATCAAGAATACCCTACAGGGATCGGCTCGGGCGCGCTTTCGCCTTTGGGGCTTGGCGTACCGGTCGCGGACATTTCGCTGGTACGACACCTTAACGCAAGGGGCCGCTGCCCTTTACGCTTAAAGGCTGTCGGCGTTCTTCCGGTCCGTTGGGCGGAGGAGAACGCCCGCGATCGCGTGCCACGCGGGCTTCCTGCGCAAAGCAGCATCGAGTGGTAGCGGCCGCACAGGAGCCCCATCGGGCCGCGGCCGATAACCGGAGAGCCAGGTTCTCCGATCCGTGAACCCCCAGGTGATGATCGCCCGCACATCGACCTCCTCCAGAACCCAAGCAAGGTAAGCACGATAGACATCCGCCACGCTCCAGTCGCGGCTACGGCGGTCGCGAGGGCAAGCGTGATCGGCCACGTCCAACTCGGTGATCATCACGGGCAGGCCCATGCCGCGAACTTCCTTGAGAAACTGGCGCAGGCCCGGATGCGCCGGGGATTGAGGACCCGCCTCCAAATGGGATTGGATCCCGAGGCACCCGATGGGCGTGCCGGCGGCAAGCTCCCGCTCCAGCAGCTTCAACATCGCCCGGCGCTTGCGCTCCGCGCCATCGGACGCGTATTCGAGACCCATCTCGTTTAGAACCATGAGGGCGTTCGGATCGGCCGCGGCGGCGGCGCGATAAGCCAAGCCGATATAGTCCGGACCGAAAGCAGCAAGGAAAGGGGACGAGCGCAGATTGTCGGGCTTCTCCTCGCCCTGCGCGAGAGGCTCGTTAACCACGTCCCAGGAGAGGACGTGCCCTGCATATCGGCTCACCATCCGCCGGACATGCCCAAGGGCGGCATCCGCGAAGCGGGCCGACGCGGCGCCAACGAGATGACGAGGAACCGCCTCATGCCACCAAAGCGTATGACCATGCACCGCCAGCCCGTGAGCGCCGGCGAAGGCTGTAATTTCGTCGGCCGGGCCATATGAGCCGCCCTCCTGGGAGGCCGGACCTTCGACCGCATCCCACTTCATTTCATATTCGGCGCTCAGGATCGTGCAGTCGCGCCGGATCGCCCGCGCATAGCTGGCGTCATGGAGATCGCGCGTGGAGACAGCCGCCCCGAGATGCACCCCGCAATAGTGGGCTGCGTCCCGAAGACCCGCGATTGCCGGTTGAACCTTCACGACAACTTCCCCATTAAAGTATGTTAAAGACGGCTTGGGCCCAGCTCCCGGCTGCTGCCCCTGCGTGTCTGGAGTAGCCAGTGGGATCAGGCCATCGAGGCCTGGACGCCGATCGTCCGGGCGGACCCCAGGGATGCGGACGCCCGCAAGGCCCTTTCGGACGCGCTTGTGGGAGCGGCTCGCGCGGCCGCCGGGCGCAACCGCAACGCGGACGCCGCGAATTTCTTTCGGCGGGCCATCGATACGGCCCCGACACGGCGGCAGGAACTCTTGCCGGAATGGGCCGATCAGCTCGCCTATTCGGGCCAGCCGAGGCAGGCCGTCCTGCTCTATCGAGAGGGGCTCCGCCGGGGTGACTTGGCTCCAAAGGATGCGTTGCGACTGCGCAAGGGCCTTGCCTTCGCGCTGCTCTGGAGCAACGCGTTCGGCGAGGCGATCCGCGCCTTCCAGGCTCTCGTGCGAGAGAACCCGCGCGACAGTGATCTCCGCAACGCATATGCGGATGCCCTCGTCGGCGGAGCCCGCCAGGCTGCCGGGGAGAGCCGAAACGGGGAGGCTGCCGGGCTCGTTGCCCGCGCTCTCCAGGTGGCGCCGGAACGCCGCCGCGAGATCCTCCGCGAATATGCCGACCAGGTGCTCTATGCGGGCCGGCCCCGCGACGCGATCCCTCTCTACCAGGAGGTCTTGCAGGGTACGGACCTCCCACCCATGGAGCTCCGCAACGCACAGATCGGCCTCGGCCGAGCCTTCTTCTGGAGCGGGCAGCCCGAACAGGCCCTACCTTTCTTCACGGCGATCCTGCAGGCGATGCCCCTCGACTTCGAGGCTCGCATCGCTCGCGGTCGGGCGCTCAACGCCGTGGCAGCCCACCGTGCCGCACTTGCGGATTTCGAGTCGGCCCTCCAACAGAAGCCCGGCGATGCCGATGGCCTCCGTGGTGCGGCTCGCGCCGAGACGTCGCTCGGACTGCATCGCACCGCCATGGCCCGCCTCGGCCCTCTGTTCGAACGGGGAGACCGGGACGTCCGCACGCTCCAGATCGTCGCGGATGCCCGCCGCGCGATGGGCCGGCTCGACCTGTCGGAGGACGTGGCGCGCGAGATCCTTGCAATCACGCCGGACGACGAGGCCGCGCGGGGGCTTCTCGAGTCATTACTGCTCGAGCGGCGCCCACTCATGATCCTGGAGGGCTCCCATATCGACAGGTCCGACAAGCTGAGGATCGGAAGCCTTCAGGCCTCACAGGAGTTCACCTTCGACCGGGGCCTCACGAAGGTGGCGCCTACCTTCCGCTTCCTCGACCATCGCGGCGAGGGATTCCCGACGGTGGACATGTACAGCTTCGGCGGAACCGTGAAGCGGCGGTTCAACGATTGGCTCGAACTGAACTCCACAGGCTTCGTCAATTTCGAGCAGGAGCCCGCCCAAGACGATGTGCGCTTCACGCACGACACCACGTTGAGCTTCATCCCGACGGACGAATGGCGCTTCAACCTCAACACGGCGCGCCGCTACCCGGACGAGAATCCGCGCGTCGTCGTCAACGACATCTTCCAAAACGATTTCGGGGCCTCTTTCGACTACACGCCGAGCTACGACTTCCGCTTCACGGGCCGGGCGCTCTACAGCACCTATACCGATGGCAACGAGCGGATCTGGGGTCAGGCGGAGTTCGCTGCTCGCCTCGGGATCAAGCCGGACGTCATCGTCGGGGCACGCTTCACGGCCTTCGACTTCAAGGAGGTGTTCGACAATGGCTACTGGAATCCGGATGCCTATCAGTCGATCGAGGGCACGCTCCATACCTACGGTCCGCTCGTCGACCGGCTGAACTACGACATCCAGTTCGCCGGCGGCTATGCCTGGAGCCAACCCGGTCAGGGCGGGCCCGTCTTCAACGTGACGGGCCGCCTCAGCTACGACGTCGATCGCTTCGTCTCGCTCGCGGCCTACACCAACTACCTGGTGTCCTTTGCCCGCTCCGCGAGCACGAGCGGCATCCCGCAGCCGGGCGAAGACGATCCGTTCGAACGCCTGACCGTCGGGGGCCAGCTGCGGGTGCGCTGGTAAGGAGCGTGAACGTTCAACTCCGCTGCCGCAGCAAGCGCGCCGATACGGCGCTTCCCTCGGAGGTGCTGGCGTTGGTCAACTCCGCCACGGCAGGACGCCCGGCGGCAAGCGGGGACTCAAGGCTTCCAGCATCAGCATGGTGCCGGTGATCACGGCGACAGCCGACACCGCGACCGCGGAGGCTTGGCTCGCGAGACCAGCCTCTTCGAGGCTGTAGAGCACCACCCCAAGGGTTTCCGTTCCGGCTGCCCAGAGGAGGGCCGAGACGGTGAGTTCGTTGAAAGCCAACAGGAAGGCCAGCAACCCTCCAGCCACTGCCGCAGGCAGAAGTGAAGGCGCCACGATCGTCCGGAGGCGCCGCCCGAGCCTGGCTCCGTCGAGGGCGGCGGCCTCCTCCTGCGCGGGCTCGACCTGGGCCATCGCTGCCATGGCGGGCTTGAGCGCGACGGGCAGGAAGCGCGCGAGATAGGCCAGGATAATGATCCAGGGTGTGGCGTAGAGCGAAATGCCGAAGAGCGGGAGCGGGCGCAGGAACAGGAGGATGCAGGCGATCGCCAGAACGACCCCCGGCAGAACATAGGGCACCTCGATGAGCGCAGCCGCCAATTCCCGGAAGCGCCCTCCCCTGCGCACCAGCACGTAGGCGAGCGGAATCGTGAGGAAAGCGAGAACGAGAGCGCTGCCGCCGGCGTACAGGAACGAGTTCGCGAAAGCCCTCACGGTGACGGCCTGGCGCACAAGCACTTCGACGAAATTGTCGAGGGTCGCGGTCGCGGCCGTGAGCGGCATCCCGTAAGAGGGTACGAGGGCTGCCGTCAGAAGGGACACCATCGGGAGGAGCAGCACGATCCCGATGATCGCCCAGACGAGCGCATCGGCCGCCGGGCGCCAGGGCCCAAGGGCCCAGAACGGTTCCAAAGCCGCCTCGTCTTCCACGAGGACAGCCTCGCGGCGCAGCAGGAGCCCGCTCGCGATCACGCACACTCCGGCGACGAGCGCGACGAGAACGCCCAGTGCAGCCACATCGCCGATGACGCTCGGCCCGAAGCTGGAGAGGCGCCGGTAAATCAGGGTCGGCAGGGTGAGATAGTTGGCCGGCATGCCGAGAAGGGCCGGGATGCCGAAATTCCCGGCCCCCGCCACGAAGGCCAAGAGACCGGCAGAGACGAGGTGCGGCCTCAGGATCGGTATCACAATGCGGGACACGATCCGGCCCGGAGCGGAGCGGTCTATCCTGGCGGCCTCGATCAGCGAGCGCGGGATCCGTTTGAGGCCCGCATTGACGACCACGAAAACGAGCGGGGCATGGTGGAGACCGAGCACGAGGATGATGCCGCCGCGGCCCACGAACGGATTCTCACTCCCCGGCGGTGGCGCGAGCCCGAGCGTGTTGAGCAGCGGCGAGGCCGGTCCGGCAAGGCTCAGGAAAGCGAGCGCCACGACCTGCGGCGATATCATGGTCGAGAGGACGAACAGGAAGGAGGCCGGGCGCCGCCCCCGGGCATTCGTGACGCCGAGCGCCAGCGCCATCGCGGCGCCGAGGACCAGGGCGATCAGGCTAGAAGCGAACGCAGTCTCGAGCGTCGCGGCCGTGGCGCGAACCGCCCCCCGGCTCGTCATCGCCTCCCAGGCTCGCTCCGGAGCGAAGACGCCGCCCGGGGCAAGCGCCGCATAGAGGAGACGGCCCGCCGGGAGGAGATCGAGCAGGACGATGGTGACGGCAACGAAAACGAGGAGGCCTGCGCCTCCTCGTTCCAAGAGGGAGCCCGTGCTCCCGGATCGTACACGCATCGTCTGACGCCTACAGAGTACTCCGCGCCGTTTGTCGCCGCGGGTCCGCGATCACTGGCCGAAGATGTCCGCGAAGGTGGTCTTGTTCTTGGTTTCGTCGGCGAGCGCCTTTGAGGCGTCGAACGTCATGACCTTGATGGCGTCGCGGGAGGGATAGCCGGCCGGCAACGCGACCGCCGGATGAGCCGCGATGTAGCCCTGCTTCAGGGCGAGTTCCTGGCCTTCCTTCGAGAGCACGAAATCCACGAAAGCCTTGGCGGCATCGGGGTTCTTGGTGTTCTTCAGGATCGCGACGGGCTCCGACACGGCGGAGACGCCCTCCTTCGGGAACACGAACTCGATCGGAGCGCCCTTGGCCTTCTCGCGGATGGGCATGAAATCGACGATCACGCCGTAGAGCTTCTCGCCCCCAGCCACGCTCTTGAGGATGTCGCCGTTGCCACCTCCCGCGACCGCATTGTTGGCCTTGAGCCCCTCATAGTATTTCCAGCCGCCCTCCAGGTTGCCCGTGAGGGTCGCGGCATGGATGAGCGCGGCGCCTGAACTGAGCGGGCTCGGCATCGTGACTTGCCCCTTGGCTTCCGGCTTCAGGAGATCGGCCCAGGAGGCGGGCTTGAAGCCGGCCTTCGTGTTGTAGGCGATGCCCGTCGTGATCAGCTTCGTGGCGAACCAATGCTTCTGCGGGTCGTGCGTGCCGGCAGGATAGGCCGAGAGATCGGCCCGATCATGCGCGAGAAGGCGGCCTTCCTTCTTGAGGCCCTCCATGGTGACGCTGTCGGCGATGAGGAGGAGATCGGCCTGCGGCTGGCCCGCCTCGAACTCCGCGCGCAGTTTCGCCAGGACGCGTGGCGTCCCGTCGCGCACGAAAGAAATATCCACCTTCGGGTGCTTCGCCTTGAACGCGTCGATGGTCTGCTGGGCGTCGGTGTTGGGCTGGCTCGTATAGAGCACAAGCTTGCCGGACGCCTCCTGGGCGAGAACACCGGAGGGAAGGAGGGTGACGAGGGCGAAGAGGATCAGGCGTTTCATGAACAAACCTCGGGTCCGGAGAGCGATGGCGCCGCGCTAGCGATCGTGGATGACGCTTATGTGACGGCTCCGGACTTGTGAAGGTCTCCAGTCCTGCAATCGCCGGGGCGCCGCGTGGCGCCGGATAAGCGGCGGGGACGTTGGTTGCGCCATCCCTGGGGGCAAACGAAAGGGTCCTTTGCATCTCTGACGCGAGTCTGAGGCCGGGCGCCTCGAGGGCGGCTCGGATTGTCGCGACCACTGCAGCGAGAGCCTCAGCGTCGGCTTCCTGTGCCGAGGAGCGGCGCCAGGCGAGGCCGGCCGTTCGGGTCGACATCGTGAAGCGCCAGAACGCGGACTTCTATGTCACCGGCAAAGCCCATGGTCTCGGCGTCGCGGATCGCATGGGCCTCGGGCTCCCCGACGTGATCGTACAGGCGGCCGAATAGACCGGCCCATCTCGGCCTTCGCGGGTCACGAGGCTTGCAGGACCTCCCGCAGGGAACGATGGAGGGCCCGGGTCATCTGGTCGAGCACAGCCCGGTCGATGTTTGCGGCGGTGTCGCAGGCGCGGTGATAGCAGGGATCGAAGGCCTTGCCGGCTTCACCCCCGAACTGGGCCGCCTGCTCGGCCGATTTCGACTCGCCCGCCCCCGTGTAGAGCCCGATGGTCGGGATGCCCCTGGCCGCGAAGGCCGCGTCGTCCGACCCGCCGCCCATGCGGCCCCGGGTCCGCTCCACGAAAGGAGCATTCTGCTCCCTGAGCGCGGCACCCATGGCTTCGCGCACACTCCTCTGGAGATCGGACTCGGGCGCGTTCTCGCCGGGTCGGAAGCTCTGGACGAAACGCCCCGGATTGGGCGAACCCACCATGTCGAGATTGATGTAGAGCGCGATCCGCTTGCGCTCGTCCTCCGACAGCGCCGCCACATAATGGCGGGAGCCGATGAGCCCCCGCTCTTCCGCCCCCCAGAACGCAAAGCGCAGACCGCGCGGACCGTGGGGCTCCCGGGCGAGATCGAGGGCGACCTGGAGCACCGCTGCCGTGCCGCTCGCATTGTCGTTCATTCCGGGACCTTCCGGCACGCTGTCGAGATGTGCGCCGATCACCACCGTCTCCGGCGGGGCGTCCGGTCGGTCCGCGATGACATTGCGCGTCTTGCGCGTGCCGCCCTGGATGTCGATGGCCAAGCGGACCGGGAGGCTCGCGGCGTCACGAGATTGGGCGAGCAGAGCCCGCCCTACCTCCGTGGTCACCCCGAGAACAGGCACGGAGGCGGCCGTGGACAGCCTTCCCCCGAAAAGGCCGGTGTCGTTCCCCCTGCCCTCGTTCATGATGACGATGCCCGTGGCGCCCGCCATGACGGCGTTGTCGACCTTCGCCTGGAAGGGGCAGGTTCCGCGCCTGACAAGCGCAATCCGGCCCCGCTCGAACCCCTCGAAATCTTCCTTCTCGCAGCCGCTCGTGGAAGGCGGCAGTTCCGTGGCGCCCAGCTCGAAGCCTAAATCCACGGGCTGGATCCGGCCCGTCACATCGCCGGAGCCGGAATACATCAGCGTGCGAAGCGCCTCCCGAGGGGGAGCGCCCTCGGGCCCACCCGTGAGGAGAATGGGAGGGGTGCGCTCCTCGAAATAGGGAAGTCGAACTCGTCGAACCGCACCCGGTATCCGGCCTCTTCGAGCTGCCTCGCCACGTAGTCGGCGGAGCGGTCATAGCCCGGGGTTGCCGCCGCCCGATTGCCGCCGTTGGCGACCGCGATCGCCTCCAGGGCTTGGATGTGACGGAAAGCGCCGGTGTCGTTGGCGGAGGCGGATCCCGCCGCAAGGACAGCGGCCGTGCAAACAAACAGGAACGATCGGCGGGGCATGGGCGCTCTCTCGAGTGGTCTCTCTTGGTTTCATCCCGTGAAATGTTCGGCCCGCGTGGCGCCAGCAAGTGCGGCGCATTCGCGTGCGGCTTCACGAAACGGGGACCGGAGCTACATCACGCCGCATCCGGAGACCCGCATGAAGCAGTCCTTTCGTCTTTGCCTTCTCGTCGCCTGCCTCACCATGTCCGGGCCCGTGGCAGCCTCGGAAGCCGTCTGGGCCGCCCTGCGAGAGGGTGGCACGGTCGCCATGATCCGCCATGCCCGCGCTCCGGGGACAGGGGATCCACCAGTATTTCGCCTCGACGATTGCACCACGCAGCGCAACCTCTCCGAGGAGGGGCGGTCCCAGGCCAGGCGCCTCGGCACCATCGTGAGGGAGCGCGGTGTGGCCGTGGCCCGGGTTCTCTCGAGCCGCTGGTGCCGGGCTCTCGACACAGCGCGCCTCGCCTTCAGGGAGAGCACGGAGCCATTCCCGCCCCTCGACTCCTTCTTCGGCGACCGGCCGCGAGGAGCGGAGCAGACAGCTGCCGTCCGGGCAGCGGTCGAAAGCTGGCGAGGACCCGGTGTGCTCGCGCTCGTCACCCATCAGGTGAACATCACAGCTCTCACGAGCGTGTTTCCAGCCGAGGGCGAGATCATGGTGCTCAAGCCGAGGACCGGCGGTTTCGATATTGTTGGGACCGTCCGGCCCTGACACACAGCTCGGCCGGGAGCGCCCGTTCAAGCGGTTGCTTCATCCCTTGATCCAGTTCGAGGTGCCTTCTCGCAATTACGGCCGAGAACGAACCAACGCCGCGGCCGGGCCGTTGTCCAAGAGAGTATTCAGGAGTTCGCCCGATGGCGCAGTCACCCAATCCCGGTAGCCCAGTCGAGCTGCCCCAGAGCGAGCCCCCCCTCGGGGTGCCGCCCATGACTCCCGACCGAGGTCCGCCTGGCGTGGCAGAACCGATCGGCATTCCCGACAACACTCCGCAGGAAATTCCAAGTGACCCCGGGAGCCCGGGCGGACCGGAACTCCCCTCGACACCTCAGCCCGGCGGTTGAGAGCGCCCAGCGGCTGGCAATGCTTGGAGCGCTTGGCTTAGCGTCTGCGGCCGGACCTGGCCGTCCGTCGCGCAATAGCACCCGTGCGCGATACACGCTCATTGGCTTCGGTGAGCTGGCCGGTGAGAGAGGCGACCTCGTCGCGCGAGGCGGCAAGCTCGGCCTCGATGCTATCGCGGGCTCTGGTCAGATCCGCGTTCTCGGTGCGCAACCCGACGAGTTGCCCGCGCATCTCAGTCATCTCGCGCTCGACCTCCTGCTGGCGCTGCAGGGCGGTCCGGAGCTGTTCAACCTCGCCGGCGAGTTGCACGCGGTCCGTCGTGAGACGCTCGATCTGGGCTCTCACCTCGGCATCGGAATCCACGTTCGAGCGGACCACATAGGCGAAACACCCCCACCCCGCGAGCGCCAGCAGTAGGAACATCATGCTGAGGCCGATGTGGAGGTGCAGGCGTTCGCCGCGTGGGTCGGTCATCGTGTCATCCCGGGTGAGCCTTTGCGCGCTCGTTAACCACTTCTTTATCAGCGGGGCGAGTGTGGCCGGAAAATGGCTGTGCTGAGCTGCCTGTAGAAATCGAGCCGCGCGCCAGCGGCAATAATTGGCTGGAACGCTCTGTATCAATCCGTTCTAGACGCAGAATAGCCAAGATTAATTGCCATGCTTCAAATAGGCAGACAAGATACATGGCTCCGCAACGAGCAGTCTCTGCTTGACTGCTCGTTGCGGAGCCATTCCCCTTGCTCAACAGACCGTGAGATGCCGGCACGGATTTTTCGGGGTCGCGCCCGGGATCCATCAATCGTCTTCGCTGTTACATCCTTATCAGTCCACGAGCACTCACCAGTGCTCCCAAGGTTAAGGAGTAGAGCATGAAGAAACTCACGCTTGGCATGATCGGTCTCGCGGCAGTTGGCATGGCGGCGGCCGCAGCCCCGGCACAGGCCCAGGGCTTCAGCCTATCGTTTGGCGTCGGGACGCCATCCTATGGCTACGGCTACGGCTCCAATCCCTATTACGACAATTACTACGGCTATTCCGCATCGCCCTACTACGGGACGAACACCAGTTACTACTACGGCAGTTCGTATCCGTATTACGGCAATAATTACAGCACATCCTACTATGGCTATGGAAATACCTACGGTTATAACAACGGGTATTACTACGGCAACAGCTTCTGGGCATCCGGCAAGGACGCCAAGAAATTGAAGATGCAAAAGAAGCAGTAAACGAGTGTGGCGGGGGAGCGCATTGCGCTCCCCCGTTTCGTTGAGGTGATCCCATGCCGGCTCGTCGCATGTTGAGCGGCGGCGCGACCGCCCTTCTGATGCTGATGCTCGCAAGCTGCGGTGGCGACCCGACGGAGACGTCGGCAGCACGTCCCACCGCCGAACCTCCCTCTGGTCCGACGGCGCCCCCACCGGTGAGAACCGCGCCGGCCACCAATGCTACCGCCCCGGCCACGACCACGATGCCACCCTTGAACGCCACGGCGCCACGCGAGTAGCGGCAGATAGCTTGCGCCGCCCACCGAGGCACGGAACATCCCGAGCCCGTCACCTGTTCTGATTTCGGGGCTGCTTCCTGACATGGAATCAGCTCTCTTTTCTGGGTGGTCGTGTTGTCCTCATGTGAGCCGGAGCCACCTCGCTCGAAAAGCGTTCCAGAGCCAAGCTCTGCATCAGGGAGGTGACGCGTGGTGGCGACCAGCCGGAATCCGATCGAACTTGCCGCACGGTTGGGCTACGGCGCCCGCGGCGTCGTCTACTGCCTCGTCGGCGGGCTTGCGCTGCTCGGAGCCATCGGCTCCGGCGGGCAAACGGGCGGCAGCCGCTCGGCTCTCGCGACCTTGCTCGATCAGCCGTTCGGACGCCTGGTGCTGGGCGCGACTGCCCTAGGGCTGGCCGGCTTCGCGGCCTGGCGGGTCCTTGAGGCGGTCACCGACGCCGACCACCACGGCACCTCTTGGAAGGGCCTTGGAACTCGCGCGGCCCACCTCATCAGCGGTGGCCTGTATGCAGCCCTGGCGTTCAGCGCCGCGGGCCTGGCCATCGGCCGCAGCCGCGGGGGCGGGAATGAAGACCAAGGCGCTCAAGACTGGACCGCCTGGCTTCTCGCGCAGCCCTTTGGGCAATGGCTGGTGGGGCTCATCGGAGCTGCAATCGCTGCTGCCGGAATAGGCTTCCTGATCAAGGCTTGGCGCGGGCAGGTCACCGCGCATCTAGCCTGCGATGCCGCGACCGCGCGTTGGGCCGTGCCGCTGGGGCGGCTCGGCTACGCGGCGCGTGGCGTCGTCTTCGTCATCATCGGTGCGTTTCTCGTGCTCGCAGCCATCCGGTCGAGCTCCTCGCAGGTGCGCGGCCTCGGCGGAGCCCTGGAGGCCCTCCAAGCTCAACCCTTCGGAGGCGCCCTCCTCGGCCTCGTAGCCGCAGGTCTTTTGGCGTTCGGGATCTTCGGTTTCGTGCAAGCCCTCTACCGCCGGATCGATGCCCCCGACCTCGACGATGCGAAACGCGCCGGGAGCACGACGCTACAAGCCCTGAAGCCCTGAGCCTGCCGACCGGCCACAGCGCGCGCTCATTTGCTCATGAGGCGCAAAGGACGTTCCTACGAACGTCGCGGGCCGTCATGAACTGCTCCGATGTTCGAACGATGATCCGGGTGAAGCCTCACCGCGAGCGGTGACCTGCGGGACAGCGCGCTTACGCAGCCCCGCAGGCTACTCGGGATCACATGAATTTCACGGTCACGCCGGTTTTCACCATCTGGGCCAGGGTGTTGGCATCCCAGTTCGTCAGTCGAACGCAGCCGTGGGAAGCCGTCTTGCCGATCTCGGACGGCTCCGGCGTGCCGTGAATGCCGTATCCCTCTTCTGAGAGATCGATCCAGACAGAACCCACGGGGTTGTTGGGCCCCGGCGCGATCGTGAATGGTTTGTCGGTCTTCACGCCCTCGAACTTGTATTCCGGGTTGTAGGTGTATTTGGGATTCTGGGCGACGCCTTTCACGGTGTGCTCGCCTGTGGGAGCTGGGCGCTGCTTGCTGCCGATCGTAGCGGGGAAGACCACGAGCAGCCTGTCACCCTCGCCGAATGCGCGGAGCTGCTTCGAGCCTTTGTCGACCTCGATGCGACGCACCGCGCCACGCTCCGGTTTTTCGCGCTTCTCTTCGACATTAGCGACCATGATGGCGGTGCCAGCTTTCGAAAAATCCTTGTCTGGGTTGAGTTCCTTGAGGAAGTCCTCGTCCATGTGAAAGCGCTCGGTGAGCAGTTCGGCCGGTCCTGTATAGGCCAGACGCTCGAGATCCTTCTTGTCCTCGAATCCTTCCGGGATGTTCTTCGTGAACGGACCCTTCACGTCCTCTTCCGTGATCGTGTATTCGACGATCGCTCTGTCGCCGCCGTTCTCTGAGAGCTTCGCCCAGGTCGCCTCGTCAATCGCGTTGCCCTTGCCTTCGAGCTTGTGCTGCTTGCGGAAGGCCGCAAGGGCATTCTCGACGTTCTCGCCCATCCGCCCGTCGATGACGCCCGGTGAAAAACGAGCGCGGTCAAGAAGGATCTGCAGACGCGCCGCAACCCCCCGGCCCGCTGCTTTCTCGCTAGCGGCCTTGCCCTCGATTTTCGCCTCGTTGATCTGCTCAGGTTTCAAGGCCTGCGCCTGGGCGGCGCCCGTGAGCGCGAATCCCACGACAAAAGCCCCCGTCCAACATTTCCATATCATGAACTCCTCCGACACATGCGGCCGTGCCCGCTCCCGAGCCGGCATCGGAGGGCCAACTCCAAGAAAGCCGCTGCGGTTCGGATGCGATCTGACAGAGTATTGTTCCACGCAGGCGGTCATCCGGCAGACTATAGCGCCCCAGACCGACGGCGCCGGTCGCGGTCTGCCCACCGCTGTCTCCTCGCGGCCGGAGGGAGACGCACTCCGCAGGCTGCCACCGATCCGGCCAAGCTAAAACGCAGTTGTTGTAGTCTTGAGCTTGGCTGCAACACAGACGACATCAAGCTTATCAGTTATCAACCAGGTTGTTTAGTGTTGGATGCATCGAGGATTGTTGTCAGAGCTTAACCATAAATATTGCGCAAATTTCTCTCGCGCAGATCGGGGCCTGACTCCTCCGCTTGCAAGTATTCTTTTCATCAAAGCCACACATGTGGCGCCATCCGATCAGCCCTGAAAACACAGGTGAACCATGTTGCGTTCGCGTCATCTTGCTTTGGCCGCTTTCGGCCTTGTCCTTGCATCGTCCACGTCCTCCTTTGCCCAAATGCGCGGGGAGCAATGCGTCCCAGCCGTGGCCGATGCGAGCCAGTACCAGAACTGCCGCCTGTTTATCGTCGATGGCAACGAAGTCTGCCGCTGCCAGATCGCGCCGCGCGCGCTCAACCGCCGTACTCCTGTGATCGGCGACAATTTCGAGAGCAGCCGTAACGACAGCTTCCGAAACGGCGTCGGTGCCGGTGGTTTCGTGGGGAATGGCGCCGCGATCGGCAATGGACCGCTGATCGGCAATGGCGCGAGCTCGTCAGGTGGCCGGTCTCCGGTTACGACCGGCAGCGTCCGTGGGAATGCCGGAGCTGGTGGCAACAGCTCGGCCGGCGGAGGCGCGGCGGTAGGCAGCAACCAGGGCGGTGGCGCTGCGGCTCCGGGTGTCGACACAGGCGGTGTTGGCACCGGCGGCAATGGCGGCGTCGTGGCGGCGGGCCCCGGTAACGGCAATGGAAACGCGCCTAACCCGGGCAATGGTGGTGGTAATCTCGGGGGATCTGGGCCGGGCACCGGCAACGGGGGTAGCAACAACGGAAACGGCGGTGTCTCGCACGGAAACGGCGGTGTCTCGCACGGCAACGGCAATGGAAACAATGCCGGTGGAAACAACAACGGCGGTCCTAAGGGCAATAATGGCTTCGGCAACGGCGGCGACGACGGCAGCCCGAACGGCAAGCAGGACGAAACCCGCTAAGCCTGACTGTCCAGCTCAAACAGAGACGGCCCCGGCTGCAAGGCAGCCGGGGCCGTCTCTGTTTGGTTCCAAAGTTTATCGACCGATTATCGACCAAAAAGAAAAGGAGCTCCAGAGGAGCTCCTTTCCGTGCCCGCCGAGGGTGGGCGGGGCGCTTACTGGCCGTACTTGAACTCGGGCGCGTTCCGCAGCTCGTCCTTGGAGGCATTCGCCAGGATGGCACGGGCCGGTGTGTTGTTGCTCGAGGAGCCGGTGTTGGCAGTGTTGCCGGTCGCGACCGTACCGGTGGTGGAGGGCTGGGTACCGGCAGCGCCAGTGGGGTTCGTGCCGGTCGTGCCACCCGAAGCAGTTGTCATGGTGCCGGAGCCACCTGCACCGCTGGCGGCGGTGGCGGAGGGGTTCGACATCTCCCATTGGAGCGCGTTGAAGGGCACCGCTACGTTGCGCTCACCGATACCGAGGAAACCGCCGACGCCGATCACCACGGCCTCGACCTTTCCGTTCCGGTCCACGAGCACGTCGCTCACGTCACCGATCTTCTCGTTGTTGTTGTTGTAGATGTCCACGCCATCGAGCTGTGAGGCGCGCCACATGTCGGGGCGACCTTGCGTGATGTACTGGACGCCGCTTCCGCCGGCTTGAGGCGCAGGCTGAGCCGCAGGCGCCGGGGGCTGACCGCCTGTCGGAGCCGGCGCGGTCTGGGCCAGGGCGGGGGCGGCGAGAAGAGTACCGGCCAGGAGGCCGATCGCCAAACGTGCGAGCATGGGTTATCTCCTGCTGAAGTTCATGCCTGATCGGCACATCAGAAGAACGGCCAAGCCACTGTTTTGTTCGAGCGGCATCTGCCGCGGACGACAACCAGCCCGACTCGCCAAAAAGCCGATCGCGTGCCCCGGCCTACGGAACGCCCAAGCCCGTTTGTCAAGGCCTCGACGAGGGCTTACACCGGAGACGAACCGTCAGAGCCGCGAACTGCCCCGGCAGGGCCAAGCCTCTGACGTCCAATTCGCGGCATATCCCGAGTTAGAAAGTTGCTAGGTTTGCCCACCACGCTCGCGCCGACCAGGAGCCCCCGATGTTCGATCTGCAGCGCCAGATCGCCGATCTCGAGGCCGAGATCGAGCGCCTCTCTTTCGTAGCGGATCGCTGCCGGAAGATCATTCTTGCCTCCAAGGCCGCGGCAGCCGTCGGCTGCCTTCTGCTCTTGGCTATGCTGTTCGGCCTCCTGCGGTTCGATCCGACGGCGTTCGTGGCCGCCATGACGGCTGCTCTCGCCGGGATCGCCCTTCTCGGGACCAATGCGAGCACCTACGACGAACTTATCGCCAAGATGCAGGAGTATGAATCTCGCCGGCGCGAACTGATCGACGCCATCGGGCTTCGTGTAGTGGAAACGCGTTCCGCTTGAGCCCGCTTAGCTCTGTCGGCCTTGGGTAGGCCCAGTCAGCTCGAAACGGCTCCAAGCGAGCTTCAGCTCTTGGCCTCACCCAACGTATCCGCCATGGCGGCATTGCGGGCCCCCATGGGGCGCTGTCCGCCCACAGTCGAATCCCTCCCGGTTTGGTGCTCCGTCTCGGCGTTGAGCTCGGCCCCCAACAGGATCACGATCGTCGAGATCCAGAGCCATGTCATGAAACCGACAACGGCGCCCAACGAGCCATAGGTCTCGTTGTAGCTGCCGAATTTCGAGGCGTACCAAGAAAACAGCATCGAGGCCACGACCCAGAGCACGGCGGCGGCGACGCTTCCCGGCGAGACCCAGCGCCATTCGGCCTTGTCCCGGCTCGGCCCATAGCGGTAGAGCACCGCGAGGCCGGTCATGATGAGCACGAGCAGGAGAGGCCAGCGCAGAAGCGAGAGCAGGGTTTCCATGACCCCGCTTAGGCCCACGAAGTCGAGGAGATGCGGCAGCACCGCGGTCGCGAAGATCGCGACGATCAGGAGCGCGACGGCGCCGAGGGTGAAGGTGAGGGATTGGAGATTGAGCTTGATGAAGCTCCGCTTCTCCTCCTCGTCGTAGACCACGTTGAGGGCGTCGAAGACTGCCTTCATGCCGGCATTGGCGCTCCAGAGGGAGACCAGGAGACCGAACACGAAACCGAAGCCCAGAGTGCCGCCGCCCTGGGAGGCGATCCGCTGGACCTGCTCACGAATCACGTCGATGGCGCCGCCCGGCAGGATCGAGGACACAGAGTTGAGGTGCCCCTCGATCGTAGAGGGGTCCGCCACGAGCCCGTAGAGGGACACAAAGGCCGCAATGGCCGGGAAGATTGCGAGGAGCCCGTAATAGGTCACGCCCGCCGCGACGGCGATGAGGCGATCATGACCCATCTCTTCCCAGACTCGCCAGAGAACATCCTTCCAACCCTGCGCGGGGATGTCGGTGGGGCTGTCGGCCTCCCGTCCGCGCCCGGCCTCCGAACGAGCGCCTGGCTTGGCATTGTTGCGCGGCGCACGGGCGTCACGAGGCTGCGAGGCCGAACGCTCACCCGCCGCGGGGACGCCAGGGCGATCGCTCCGGGCGCCGCTTGCCGAGCGCGCCACGAAGCGCAAAATGAACAAGCCGGTAGCAGCGGCGAGAAGGGGGAGCGAACGGCTCCCGGCTTTGACGGCGGCGGACATCGGCGACCCTCGGGAAACGGCAGAGATTCGTTCTGAAACCCGCTTGTCGCCCCGTGGGTTCCGAGAAGCCGCCGCCTATCCCTTTGCTTTACCGGTCCCAAACCGGCGGGGGTCCGGGTGCGCTGCCATAGCGGAGGGGGCACCGGCCCTGACCCAGCAAATGCCCGGGCACGTCGAGGGCGAAGAGCCGAATACGATGTTCGTGGCTTGCGGGGATGAGGCGAAGAACCGGGGGCCGATGATCGTGGCGAGCGATCCGAAGAGATAGAAGTCGTACCATCCGAAAACGGTGCCGGCCGGCGAGTCCGGGATCACCTACTCCTCCGTCATGGGCCGGGCGCGTTCAGCCACGCCGGCGCTTTCGTCGATAGAGTCGATGCTGTCAAGGATTGGGACCCTCCGCCGCGGCGTTGAACGTCCGATGAGGCATCAGCTGGCTGCCGAGAGGACCAATAGCGAACGCGCGCTGGAACTTCGCGACGAGTTCCTGCTCCTCGCCTTCCGCTTCGCCGTCCGACATGGCGCGGTCCACGAGGTCGAGCCCTAAGCACATGCGCAGTGCGTCGGCGAGGATGGGCGTTACCTCGGCGAGGAAGTAAGCGACCAATTTCGGGCGCGCGATCCGGATCGCCTGATCGAGAAGCACACGGTCATTGGCTCCCACGCCAATCTGGCCGCGTTCCGTGGCGCCGCCGATCACGGGCAGGAGATGCCCGATCTCCTCGTTGTCCATCTCGCCATCCGTGCCCAGGCAGCAGGTGAGCGACGCCGCGAAGGCGAGGTGCGGGGTCCTCTGTTGGCCCTAGTCCGACTTGAGGCGATCAGACAATCCCATGAGGTCCTCCTAGCAATGAGGATCAAGGAGCGCCCCTTTGCGAGCGCCCGCCTGACGCCGATCGGCCCCTGCCGACGGCAGGAGTCACGTGGGGATTCGCGGGCATCGGCAATGGAGGCTTCAATCGATTCTCGACATTGGCAGTCTCGATGGCCAAGGTAGAGGTGATTTTCAGGCGTTTCAGGTTCATGCCCACACCGCTGCCTCCCTTCGATCTCGACCTCCTGCGGACCTTCGTGGCGATCGTGGACAGTGGCGGCTTCACCCGCGCGGCTGAGCGCGTCGGACGCACGCAATCCACCGTTTCCCTGCAGATCAAGAAGCTGGAGGACGGGCTGGGGCGGCGGCTGTTCGAGCGGGAGCCGGGCCGCGAGCTGCAGGTCACGCCTGACGGCGAGATCCTGGTCACCTATGCCCGCCAGATGCTGCGGCTCGGCGACGAGGCTCGCTCGCGTCTCATGGAGCCCGACATCGCCGGCACAGTGCGGCTCGGCACGCCCGAGGATTTCGCGAGCATGCATCTCCCGGACGTGCTCGCCCGTTTCGCCCGCGCACATCCTCGCGTCGCGCTCGACGTGAATTGCGATTTCACAGTGAACCTGCTCGACGGATTTGCGAAGGGCCAGTATGACCTTGTCTTGTTCAAACGCGAGCCGCAGGGGCCCGGCGGCGGTATTGGGGTCTGGCGCGAACTACTCGTGTGGGCGGCCTCGTCGCGCCTCGTCCTCTCACCGGGCGAGCCTCTGCCCCTGGTGCTCGCCCCAGTGCCGGACGTCTACCGCAAGCGCGCCCTCGCGACCCTCGACGAGGCCAAGCGGCCTTGGCGCATCGTCTATACGAGCCCCAGCCTCAACGGGCTTCAGGCGGCCGTCAAAGCAGGCCTCGGGGTGACGGTGCTTCCGAAGGAGATGGTGCCGGCAGGTTTCGTCCTCCTCGGACCCGACCAAGGTCTGCCGGCGCTCCCCGATACCGAGATCGTGCTCTACCGCGCTCCGGGCACCCTCCCCCGAGCAGCCGAACTTTTGGCCGAGCACATCGTCCATTCTCTGGAAACGGCTGCCGCCTATGCGGGTGCCGGCATGCTGCCGGGTGTGCCGGCGGCGCCTCCCATGACCTGACGCTCGACCGGCAATGAAAAAGCCGGCTCTAAGAAGGCCGGCTTTCCGTTGGGCAAGTCGTTTTGCGCTTAGGCGACGCGGTGGACCGCACTGTCCTTGCGGGTCTTCCACAGCGAGAAGACCACGCCACCCGCGATCATCGCGAGAGTTACGGATAGCGAGATCGCGGGGTCGAGCTTGCCGAAGTAGTAATTCCAGAAGATCTTGCCGCCGATGAATACGAGCACTAGCGCCAGGGCGTATTTGAGGTACTCGAAACGGTGCACCATTGCGGCAAGTGCGAAATAGAGCGCCCGCAGGCCCAGGATCGCCATGATGTTTGCCGTGAACACGATGTAGGTGTCCGTCGTGATCGCGAAGATCGCAGGCACCGAGTCGACCGCGAAGACAAGGTCGGCCACGTTGATCACCGCCAGCGCCAGGAACAGCGGCGTCGCCCAAAGCACCATCTTGCCGGTCTTTGGGTCGGGCTTGCGGACGAAGAAGCGTTCGCCATGAAGCTCCTGCGTCACTCGGATGCGCTTCGACATGATCCGGACGACCGGGTTCTTCGACACATCCTGCTCGCCTTCACCCACGACCAGCATCTTGATGCCCGTGGCCACCAGGAAGGCGCCGAACAGGAGCAGAATCCAGTCGTATTCCTGCACGAGCGCCGCGCCCACGGCGATCATGAAGCCGCGCAGCACGAGCACCGCCACGATCCCCCAGACGAGAGCCCGATACTGGTACTTCGCGGGAATCGCGAAATAGCCGAAGATGAGCGAGATCACGAAGACGTTGTCGATGGAGAGCGCCTTCTCGATCGCGTAGCCCGTGAAGTATTGCATGCCGGACTCGGCACCCATGGAGTACCAGATCCAGGCCCCGAACGCGACGGCGATGCCGATGTAGAACACAGAGAGCTTCAAGCTCTCCCCGATGCCGAGTTCCTTGTCGTCCTTGTGGAGGATGCCGAGATCGAAGGCGAGAAGCGCGATGACGATCCCGAGGAAGGAGAACCACAGCCAGGCTGGCTTGCCGAGAAAATCGGCGGTGAGAAAGGAGAGCAGCAGATCCACGATGAAGTCCTCTGGTTTGAGAGGACACCTTGGATAGGCAGGCAGGATCGACGCTGGCGCGGCGCGGGCGGCCGTTACAGGGTCGGCCCGATCCGCCACCCGGAGGTGTCGCAATGGCCGAATGCAACGGAGGACCGACATCGCAGCCGCAACTCGCGGCAGCCAGAGGGGCCCGGGCCTCACAGACCTCTAACTGTGGAGCCTGCCCCGATTGTGCAAGCCCGCCGGAGCAATCCCGCCCATTGGCGGCGCCAATGGCTCCGCTTCGCGGCCCTGGATGGGATCCTCAGCTCGGCTTCCCGGGCGAACGGGGTCGGGGAAAATCCTCTCGCAGGTAGATGGCCCGCGCTGCTTCAATGCCCTGGATCGCTCCCTGGGACGTCGCGATGAATACATCGGCGAGTGGTTCGGCGACCACGTCCTCGACTACGATCCGTATTGCTTCCGCGAGGGTCGTGACCTGCGTCCGCCGGGGCACGAGGCGGTCCTGCCCGTAGAGCTGGAGAGTGGCAGGCTCACTGTAGTCCAAGGGGCTGGTCATCGGCGCACTCCGCAGGTTGGGCGGAAGCGCTCGAGTCTTCCAGCCACCGGCGCCTGGGCACGCTGCCGATGATGGCTCGATCCTTAACATGGAACCGTAACGCTCGTATTCACCATTCCGGGGCCGAGTGCATGATGCCGAGCTGAGCCCGCCCTATCCGCTTGGCATCAATGGGCCTTTGGCCTCAGAGATGGTCCTCCGCACGCGTTCGGTCCCGGTCGGCTTCCTTCATCATGTGGGTCAGAAGCCGGTTGAGGTGATCGGGCACGGGCTCGGCGAGGGCATCCTGGAAGAGGTTGCGCAGATCTTGCCCGATTCGAGCCCGCAGCTGCCGGTCCCAGAAACCCTCCTGGCGGAGAGCGGGCCCCTCCTCCTGCTCGGAGAAGTCGGCCTCGGAATCCGACATGGGGCTCCGGTGATCCGCCAAGTCTTCATGCGAATCGGACATCTGGCTCCGGAGACTCGCGTGGCCGCCCTCAGGAGTAACCTCGTGAGGGCGATGACCGACTTCGTCGTCCCGCGATGGATCGGCCTGGTTCATGATGTCGGCGCCCCACCTTTGGCTCCGATCACTTAACGTCGGGGCCCGCCGACGGTTCGACCGCACCGGACAAATTGCTAAACCATCCAGGCACTCCTGAGTTGATCGCAGATCGCAACTAGAGGAGCGACACGATGCGTCTGCGCACGATTCTACCTGTTCTCGGTGTTCTGGCCCTGAATGCCAACCAGACCGGCAGCACGAATCAGAGCGGCGGCTCGTCCGGAACGACCACAACGACCCCGGCGACCCCGAACTCCTCGCCCAACGCCACGGCTCCTGCCACCCCGAGCACGCCGCCGCGCCAGCCCTAAGCGGCACAGGCCCGGCCATCCATTCGGGTCGGTCTGACGAATGGGAGCGTCCTTCGGGCCGCTCCCGTTTTTTCGCCACCGGAGGAACTAGAACCTATGTCGGTGTGACGCCGGCGCGTCTTGAGGCGCCCGTGGGCCTATGACAATGCTGCTCTCAACGACCTTGGAAAAGGCGCTTGGGGGCAGAGGGGATGACTGGTTTCTGGGGGCGGCTCGGCCGCCGACCGCTTCGGCTGGCGCTCGCGATCGCGCTCGCGGCCTCGGCCCTCGACAGCCCGGCGGGCTTGGCCACGGTCGCCCAAACAGCCGTTTTCGCCTCCCTACAGGCTCCGCGGCAGCCCATCTGGGTCGGGGGTGGGGCCATGCCGACCCGAGGCTGGATCGAGTTCTGCTCCCGTCTCCCCGAAGAGTGCCGCGTGGACACCCGCGAACCCTCCTCCGTGACCCTCACCTATGAGGCCTGGAACGCCATCGTGGCGGTGAACCAGCGGGTCAACGCAACCGTCAAGGCCGTACCCGACCGCGAGCATTGGGGGGTCTCCGACCGCTGGGACTACCCGGACGACGGCAGCGGCGATTGCGAGGATATCCAACTCCTGAAGCGCCGATTGCTCGTCGAGGCCGGGTTCCCCCGTCGAGCCCTGCGCATGACGGTCGTGTTCGACGACGAGGGGGAAGGCCATGCAGTTCTCATGGTGCTCACCGACCGGGGCGAGATCATCCTGGACAACAAGCGCAATGCGGTCCTACCCTGGAATGAGACCCGCTACACCTACATCAAGCGCGAGGGATCGGACGGGCTCGGCTGGGAATCCCTTGTCGGACGCCTCTCCCCGGTAGCGGGGAACATCAGCGCGGACCTTAAGGATAAAGCCCTCTCCTCTGCTCCTGCGACGTCGTCGAGCGGAGACGCCTGGGAGACCGGCTGGGCCGACTCGCCCTGGCACTGACCGGGGGCTGGGCTGGTCCGGGACGCCTCGATATCGATGGCAGGCCTAGCGACAGCTTTTTACCCTGTTGCGAGCCGCGAAGCCATCCAATCCACCGCATTCGCGTTCTCGAGCTTGGATGAGGGCGAATGGGCTCGCCTCCCGTGCCTGCGCGACCACTCGTGGACGAGAGCTCATTCCACGAAGGAGGAAACAGCTCTAGGGTGCCTGCGAGCCAGGCCCGTTCGAGCGGCCCATCCTGAGGGGATGCCCCACGCATGAAGCTGTTCGAGTGCGAAGCCTGCGGACAACCGCTCTATTTCGAGAACGGCTATTGCGAGAGCTGCGGGCGGCGGCTCGGATTCCTGCCTGACCGCCTCGACATGACGGCTCTGGAGCCGCGGGAAGGCAACCTGTGGCGCCCCCTCGCGGAGCCGGAGCGGCGGGTTCGATTCTGCGCCAATGCGGAGCACGACGTCTGCAACTGGTTGGTTCCAGCCGAGGACGGGAGCCCCTTTTGTGCAGCCTGCCGGCACAACCGGGTGATCCCAGACCTCTCGCAACCCTTGAACCTGGAGCGTTGGCGGCGGCTCGAAACCGCCAAGCACCGGCTGTTCTATACGCTCCTCAAGCTCCGCCTGCCCCTCCAGACCCGCCAGGAGAGCCCAGAAGGGCTCGCCTTTGACTTCCTCTCCGATCCGCCCGAGACGATGCCCCAGGCCCCGAGGGTCCTGACGGGTCACGACAACGGTCTGATCACGATCAACATCATCGAGGCCGACGATCCCGAACGGGAGCGGCGCCGCCGCCAGATGGGCGAACCCTACCGCACACTGCTCGGTCATTTCCGTCACGAGGTCGGGCACTATTTCTGGAATGTTCTCGTCCGGGACAGACCGGGAATCGAAACCTTTCGCCAGGTGTTTGGGGACGAGCAGGCCGATTACGGCGCGACCCTGCAGCGGCACTACGCCGAAGGACCACCCAAGGACTGGCAGAACCGCTTCGTGAGCAGCTACGCGAGTGCCCACCCTTGGGAGGATTTCGCGGAAACCTGGGCCCACTATCTCCACATCGTGGATACGCTCGAAACCGCCAAAGCCTTCGGGGTCCGGGTGCGCCCGAAGGTCAGCCGCAGCGACGAACTCGCGACGAGCGTCGAATTCGATCCCCACGACACCGCGAACCTGAATCGCCTCATAGGGGCTTGGTTGCCACTGACTTTCGCAGTGAATTCGCTCAACCGCAGCATGGGCCAGCCGGAGCTCTACCCCTTCGTGCTTGGGCCCATCGTGATCGGAAAGCTCGCCTTCATCCACGAGCGTATTTACGAGGTCACGGGTCGTTCAGCCGGGGCTGAAACCCACGCGAACGTTCTCACGGCCATCGCGGCTGGGCTGCGCTCCCGCGTTGCGGCTCCGCTCATCGAATAGGAGGCTGCGTGAACGCCCCATGGATCGAGGTCGCCGCGGTCGAATAGGCGGCGACTGCCCTTGAGCGTTTCGATTTCGCGATGCGCGTCGCCCGCCCTACTTGGAGCAGACCTGGCATCGCTCGACCGTCTGGAGCTGTTTCCAGTTGGGCGGAATCAGCTCTGGTTTCTGAATGGTCGCGTTTTCTTCACATGAGCCGGATCCACCTCACTCAGATCAACGCTCTAGGCGAGCGCGTCCATGCGGATCTCGTATCGCATGACGTGCGCCCCACTACTCGGGGAGAGCCGACTTTCGTCTCGGCCGATGACTTCCAAACCGCGGAGTGGAATACCGCCGCGGTCGGCGCCACGAAACGCCACTATGCGGACCGGCTCATTCGACGAACAACCGGACGTCGCAACAAGAAGCAAAGCCATCGGCCACTCCCCTGAGCCTCCCCGCATTGTCGCTCAGGAAGCCGTTCCGAGGCTTGACGGGATGTTCGCGGATGCTGCCAGTCCGGCCTCACCTGACGCCCGGGAGTTTGTTCGAACTGATGTGGGGAGTACCGGGCCGATCGCCCGAGTCAGCCTGTGGAAAGCGTGACCGTGCGGCAAGCCGTCCCATGTTGTGCAACGGCGTGCTTCCCATATTTCAGGAAGTTCTGAAACTTCGGATATGCCATGAATCTCCCGCCGCTCATCCAGTCCTTCGTGCTCCACTTCGGCGAGATGGGCTCCCGCTGGGGCATCAATCGAACCGTCGGGCAGATCTACGCCCTTCTCTTCCTTTCCCAGGATCCCCTGAATGCCGAGGATATCGTGGAGGCGCTCGGCGTCTCGCGGTCCAATGTGAGCATGGGCCTGAAGGAACTGCAGGCCTGGAACCTCGTCCGTCTCCAGCATAAGCCCAACGACCGGCGCGACTATTTCACCACCCCCGACGACATCTGGCAGATCGTCCGCACGCTGGTGGAGGAGCGCAAGAAACGGGAGATCGACCCGACGCTGACCCTCCTGCGCGAGGTTCTCATGCAGGCGCCCGTCACGCCCGAGGAGCGGCACGCTCAGGAGCGCATGCGCGAGATGCACGATCTCTTCGAGCTTCTCACCGGCTGGTACCAGGACGTCCAGAAGCTCGAAACCGATCGCCTCGTCCAGCTCCTGACCCTGGGCTCGAAGGTCCAGAAGATCCTGGAGCTGAAGGACCGGCTGTTCGTCGTGCCGGGAGGCCGCACGAAGCGCGGCAACACCAAGACCACCGAAGGCTAGACCATGGACCCGCTCATCCTGGCCCGTATTCAGTTCGCGGCCAACATTTCATTCCACATCCTCTTCCCGACGATCACGATCGCGCTCGGCTGGGTCCTCCTGTTCTTCAAGCTGCGTTTCAACGCTACCCGCAATGAGCGCTGGATGGACGCCTACCGGTTCTGGGTGAAGATCTTCGCACTGTCCTTTGCGCTCGGTGTCGTGTCCGGCATCACCATGTCGTTCCAATTCGGCACCAACTGGCCGGGCTTCATGAACACGGTCGGCAACATCGCGGGGCCGCTCCTTGCCTATGAGGTGCTCACCGCTTTCTTTCTCGAAGCGACCTTCCTGGGGATCATGCTGTTCGGCTGGAACCGGGTGTCTAACCGTGTCCACACCCTCGCGACCGTCCTGGTGGCTTTCGGGACCACCATGTCGGCCTTCTGGATCCTCGTCCTGAACTCCTGGATGCAGACCCCTGTGGGCTTCGCAATGCGTGACGGGGTCGCCCATGCGACCGACTGGTGGGCGATCGTCTTCAACCCCTCCATGCCGTATCGCCTCACCCACATGCTTCTGGCTTCTGGCCTCACCGCTTCCTTCCTGATCGCCGGCGTCTCGGCCTATCAGTGGCTCAAGGGCAACCGTTCCTCGGGAGTTCGCGCCGCGCTGTGCACGGGCGTGGTGCTCGGCGCCGTGCTGATCCCGCTCCAGATCGTGGCTGGCGACCTGCACGGCCTCAATACCCTGAAGCATCAGCCCGCCAAGATAGCCGCCATGGAGGGGATCTGGGAGACCCAGAAGGGCGCCCCGATGGTGGTGTTCGGATTGCCCGACGAGACGACACGCGCCAACCGCTTCGAGATAAGCATCCCCAACATCGCCTCGTTCTATCTCACTCACGATTGGTATGGAGAGGTGAAGGGGATCAACGACTTCGAGCACCGTCCGCCAGTGGCGCCCGTGTTCTTCGCGTTCCGCGTCATGGTCGGGATCGGCGTCCTGATGCTCGCTGTGTCCTGGCTTGGCGCCTGGCAGTTCTGGCGCAGCGGCGAGCCCCACCGGTGGATCGCCTATGCGCTGGTCGCGATGACCTTCTCGGGATGGATCGCGACGCTTGCGGGCTGGTACGTGACCGAGATCGGCCGCCAACCCTGGCTGGTCACGGGGGTTCTGACAGCAGCCCAGGCTGCCTCGAAGACCGTCGGGGCCGGCATGGTGGCCTCGACCCTCGTGGGCTACCTCGCGGTTTATGCGGCCCTCCTCACGGCTTACATCCTCACCGTCTTCTACCTCGCTCGCCACGCCGGCGTGCCGCGGCACCATGCGCCGGCCGAGCCTGCGCGTCAGGGCGGCGACACCGCCGCAGGCGCAGGCGTTGCCGCCGCAGCTTGAGGACATCTCCGATGTACTCTCCCTTCGACGGATCCCGCCTTCCGGCCTCTCCGGCCGCAGGAGTTCGATCATGACAGCGCTCTTCGATGGGTCCTGGCTGCCGGTGGCCTTTGCCAGCCTCATGGGTGCCGCCGTCCTCCTCTACGTCGTTCTCGACGGTTATGACCTCGGCGTCGGCATTCTGACCGGCGCCCGGGTCGAGCCAATCCACAAGGACCGGATGATCGCCTCGATCGGCCCCTTCTGGGATGCCAACGAGACCTGGCTCGTTCTCGCCGTCGGCCTGCTACTCGTGGCTTTTCCGCAGGCGCATGGCGCGATCCTGGGCGCCCTCTATCTGCCGGTCGCCGTGATGCTGCTTGGCCTGATCCTACGCGGCGTCTCCTTCGAGTTTCGGGCCAAGGTGGCGTCCGGGCACAAACGGGCGTGGGACCTCGCCTTCTTCTCGGGGTCGCTTCTGACCGCGCTCGCCCAGGGCTACATGCTCGGGCTCTACATCGTGGGCTTCGAGCGCAGTGCCGCCAATGTGGCCTTCGCGATCCTGACCGCCGTTTGCCTCGTGGCCGGTTATGCCTTCATCGGCGCGGCCTGGCTCGTGATGAAGACGGAGGGCGATCTTCAGCGGCGCGCCGTCGCCTGGGCCCGCAGGAGCCTATGGCCTGTAGCGACCGGAATGGTGGCCGTGTCCGCAGTCACGCCCCTCGTGAGCGAGCGCATCTTCGACAAGTGGTTCTCGTTCCCGAACCTTGTACTCCTCGCCCCCGTACCGGTCATGACGGCGACGCTCTTCGTCGGTCTGCACGTGGCCCTGAAGCATCTGCCGAGTCGCAGCGATCGGTTCTGCTGGGTCCCCTTCGCGGGAGCGGTCGGGGTGTTCCTGCTCGGCTTCCACGGCCTTGCCTATTCCTTCTTCCCCTACGTGGTGCCCGAGCAATTGACCGTCTGGCAGGCCGCCGCCGCCGACGAGGCGCTCATGATCATGTTCGTCGGAGCGCTTCTCGTGCTGCCCGTCATCGGCCTCTACACGGCCTTTGCCTATCGGGTGTTCGGAGGCAAGGCGACGGAGCTTCGCTACTACTAGAGCGGTTCCCCCGAAGGGGCATCGGCTTTGCGGCATCGACCGTCGCGTAGCCTTCTCCGTGAGATCGGGTCCGCTTCACGACACTGACGAAAAGCCCTGCCGGCAGCAAGGAGGCAATTTCAGCCTGATCTTCGGAGCCGCGGTCCCGCGCAGCCGCGCGTCGCCTTCGGGCTGGGAACACCCGGAGGACGATAATCAACAGGCTTGTGGGCCCTCGGGGGGCCCGATCCATTCCCGTAGGCGAAAAGAGTCTTATAGTTTCGCCGGCCGTCGCGGGAGGAATGCGTGAAAACCGTTGCGATCACTGCCTTTAAGGGTGGAGCGGGCAAGTCGACGTTGACCGTCAACCTCGCCGTCAGCGCCCATCTCCACGGGCTCGAAACCCTCATCCTCGACCTCGACCCGCAGGGCACTTCGGAGGCCTGGGGCGACATGCGCGAGATCGAAGGGCCGGAGGTGATCGGCGCCAAGGCGGGCAACCTGGCCAAATACCTCAAATCCGCGGAATCCCGGGATGTCGACCTCGTATTGATCGATACGCCACCCTCGGAAACCCGCGAGGCCAGGCTGGGCGTCCGGCATAGCGACCTTGTCCTCATCCCGGCTCGCGCGGATTTGTGGGACCTCATGGCCATCGAAAACACCTGGGCGATGACCCAGGAAGAGCGGAAAGAGGCCTTCGTGGTGCTGAACGGCGTCTCGCCGATCGCCTCCGGAGCCCTGGCGGATGCGGAGGCGACGATTGCAGAGGCCGGCATGGCGCTGGCCGCACCACGGGTCCATAACCGCATTGCCTTCACCTACGCGAAGACGGACGGCAGGTCCGTCGTCGAATACGAGCCGGAGGGCAAGGCCGCGGAAGAGGTGCGGGAGCTCTTCTACTGGATGTCCAAGCGCCTAGACCTGCGTGTCCGGCGGCGCAAGACCGCTTGACCGCTGCCCAGCTGGTTGAGACTGCGATCTCGAACCGCTGGGGACCTTTCTGATACAGATCACCTATCGAACCGGAGAGCTGCGGATCACGATCCGACAGAAGCGGATGGTGTCCAAGGTCGGCCCGACCGGTGGTCGGCCCCCCGGATCCGTGCGCTCAGGGTGACGGGTTCGGACGTTCGGAGATCGGCGGAGCCGGCACCGGTTTGCGCGTGAGACTGCGCAGATAGGTTGCCGTCGGCCGCAGGATCAGAAGATCGGCCACGAGAGCGGCGATCATCGAGAGGGCGGAGAGCCAGCCGAACAGCCGCAGGGACGGCAGATTCGAGAACACCGTCACGACCAGGCCGCAGGCGAGCACGAGGCTGGTGAGGATGAGCGCCGGCCCGACGAGCACGGTCGCCCGTTCCACGGCAAGGCCCGGATCCTCTCCCGGCCTGTCCTCCAGCCTCAGCCGATTGAGGAAGTGGATCGTGGCACTGAGCCCGAGGCCGAAGGAAACCGTGAGGGCCACCACGCTCGCGAATTGCAGACCTTCTCCCATCAGCCACAGCACCGCCCCGGCGGCCAGAATGGGGAAGACCCCGGGCAGGATGTTGAGCAGCATCACCGAGAACGACCGGAATGCGAGCCCGATGAAGGCCGCCACGAACACGATCTCGATGGTCAGGGCCTGATTGAGCTTGCCGATCATATCGGCGCTGTTGTGGGCCGCGATCGCCGAAAGCCCGGTGACCGCGACCACATAGCCGGGATTCTGTGCGCGGACGGCATCGAGCGTCTTGTCGAGGGAGTTGATCACCGGCAGCAGCTGGCTCGCATCCACATCGGGAATGCGGCCCGAAACGATCACGGCATCCTGCTCGGCCGCCACAAAGCGTCGGGTGAGATGCTGGGGCAGAACGTCGACGTAGCGCTTCAGGACGCCGACGTCCGAGGTGCCCGCCTTCTCGGAGAGCCAGCGCCTGAGAGTTTCCACGGACCACACGTTCCCGACACCGCCCTGCCTCTCCACCGCGGCGTGAACATCGGCGATGACCTTCAGGGTCTCGGGCGCATAGAGCGAGGCGCCTTTCGGGAACTCGATCAGCACGTCGATGGGGTTGGCGCCGGTGAGCTTCGCATCGAGGCGCCCGCTTGCGGCGACAGCCTGCTGCTGGTCCGGAACCTGGTCGGCGAGGCGGTAGCGGGGCTCGAGATCCGCATAGATGAAGGCCAGCCCGCCAACGACCACCAGGCTGGCGAGGCTGTAGAGCTCGGCGTGGCGGGTCATGCGCACCGCGATCCAGGAGCAGAAGCGCCGGAGCATGCTGACGCCGAAGTTCTCGGTCGTCCGCTGCCCGATTGACTTGGCATCGCGCACGAAGATGACGCCGAGCACGGGCACGAGGCCCAGGACCGCCACGAGCGCGATGACCGTGGCGATGAGGCCTGCCTCGCCGAAGGTTCGGATCAGGTCGGATTCGGAGAATTGCAGGGCCGCAAAGGAGAGACCCGCCGTGCCATGGGTGAGCACGCAGGCAGGACCCACCGCGAGCACGGCATTGCGGAAAGCCTCGTGCTTGCGCTCGCCTGCCATGAGCCGGTCTCGGGCCGCGAAGGTGAGCTGCATGCTGTCCGCAAAACTGATCACCATGATGAGCGGCGTCATCACGTTAAGGAACATGTTGAGCTGGAAGTTCAGCCAACCCAGGGTCCCGAGGGAAAGCAGGATGGCAATGAGCGGCGGCGCGGCCGCGACGATCATGAAGGACACGCGGCGGAAGAACAGCATTGCGATGCCGCTGCCCGCCAGGAAGCCCACGAGGTTGTAGATCAGCCGGTCCCGCTCCACGGCCTGGCGGATCTCGAGCTGCATCACGGGGACGCCGGAGAGCGCCGAATGCAGCCCCGTTCCGGCGAGCCCCTCTGAAATCGTCTTACGCAGTTCGCCGACGACGTTGGCGAGCCCATTCGATGCCGCGACGGCCGGATCCAGGGCAAGGACGATCAGCGCGAGTTCCCCATCCTCCGAGAGGAGCTTGCCCCGGATGATCTCGTTGCCGCGCACCCGGGCGATCAGCTCGTCATAGGCGGCGCCCTGAGGCAGCTCCTCGGGGAAGAGAGCGGCCGGGATCTGCCCGCCCTCGGGGGGCTGGCGCGCGGAAAACAAGGAGATGAGACCCCGGGTCCCGTCCACGAGCTGCAGATCCGCGACGAGGTCCCGAAGCTTCTCGATGGAGTTGCGCTCCATCAGCGAACGTCCTTCGATCACGACCAGAACGTCGTATTCGTTGGAGGGGAAGCGCCGGGTGACGTCTTCGTAGCGCTTGTATTCCACACTGTTGGAGCGGAAGAGCTGGCTCAAGGAATCGTCGACCTGGAGGCGCAGTGCCCCGAAAACGGCCACGAACGAAAGGATCAGAACCGCAGCCGCCGCGAGATACGGCTTGCGCAGGCCGATCAGCCCGATTCGCTCCAAGCCGAACGCAATCGGGAAATCCCGTTCGCCGCCCATGGCCCCCATGACAAACTCCTGGTTCTCACAATTGATAGTCTGAGCGCTCCGGGGTCTTCGACGCCCATGGGTTGAGCGGGCCCAGTCTGCGCAGACGGCGCGCACTCTATCACCACTCGGCGGGACAAAAGCAATGCGGGCTGGGGCTCTTCGTCGCCCTACAGGCAAGAACTCGAGAAGTGCTTAAGAGGATGTGGCTTTTTGGCGTCGGGAAACCGTGGCGGCACTCGAATCCCACATCACTTTCGAGGCGCTTCATCTTCGCCAGCGGGAATGGAACCCTGCCGGCTTCGGGCGAAGATGTCCTGAGAACCTCGCTCTGATCACATAGGTCGAGCCGAAGCAGCGATGCTACCGCTCCGAGGCCGCCCTACCTGAGGCCGAGGCTTCACGCGGACACTCGACCCGCTTGGCGAAGCCCCGAACACGTCATGCAGGCTCAGAAGGCGGGGCCATGAGCGCCGGCCGCCTACCGGCTCGTGTCCAGGAGCGGGACCGTCGCGAGAGCCCCTATCTCGATGGAGCCGGACGGCCGCGGGTCACTATCCGGTTTTGATCATCACGTGCCGAACGGCCGTATAATCCTCCAGAGCATACATGCTCATGTCCTTGCCGTAGCCAGACTGCTTGAGACCGCCGTGGGGCATCTCGTTGACGAGCATGAAGTGGCAGTTCACCCAGGTACAGCCGTATTGGAGCTGGGCCGCCGCGGCCATGGCCCGCGAGACATCCTTCGACCACACCGACGAGGCGAGGCCGTAGTCGGAATCGTTGGCCCAGGCGACGGCCTGGTCGACATCGTCGAAGCGCGTCACCGAGACAACCGGGCCGAAGACCTCCTTGCGCACGATCTCGTCGCTCTGGCGCGCGCCAGCAATGACGGTGGGCTCGTAGAAGAACCCGCCGCCGATACCCTCCTTGCCGCCGGCCGTGACCTCAACGTGGCCGAGGCCGACGGCCCTTTCCACGAAGGACGCCACGCGGGAGCGCTGGCGCGGGGAGATCAGAGGCCCGAGATCGTTCTCCTCGTCGTTCTCGCGACCGAATTTGAGGCCCGACACCGCAGAGGACAGATCGGCCACGAAGCGGTCGTAGATCTTGGACCCCGCATAGATCCGGCAGGCGGCGGTGCAGTCCTGTCCGGCGTTATAAAAGCCAAAGACCTTGATGCCCTCCACGACCTCGGCGAGATCGGCGTCGTCGAAGACGATCACGGGAGCCTTACCGCCGAGTTCCAGATGGGTGCGCTTCACGGATTGGGCGGCGGCGGTGAGGACCTTCTTGCCCGTCGCGATGTCGCCCGTGAGCGAGATCATCGAGACCTTCGGATGGGAGATGAGCGTCTGGCCCACGGTCTCACCTCGGCCGACCACCACGTTGACGACGCCTTCCGGGAAGATGTCCGCGATGAGACGGGCGAGCTTGAGAGCCGTGAGGGGGGTTTGCTCCGAGGGTTTGATCACGACCGTGTTGCCCCCGGCCAGCGCCGGCGCGAGCTTCCAGGCCGCCATCATGAGCGGGTAGTTCCAGGGCGCGATGGAGGCGACTACGCCGATCGGGTCGCGACGGATCATCGAGGTGTGGCCGGGCAGGTACTCGCCGGCGATGGCACCCTGCATGGTGCGAACCGCACCCGCGAAGAAGCGGAAGCAATCGACGATCGCGGGGATCTCGTCCCGGAGAACGAGGTATCGGGGTTTGCCGCAGTTCAGCGCCTCCAGAGCCGCGAAGCTCTCGGCCTCGGCCTCGATGCGGTCGGCCAGCTTGAGGAGGAGCGCCGAACGGGCGCCGGGCGTCGTGCGGGACCAGGACGCGAAGGCGGCCTCCGCTGCCGCGACCGCCGCGTCGATCTGGTCGGCGGAAGCCTCCGGCAGGGACATGACCGTCTCGCCGGTGCCAGGGCTCAGGATCGTCTCGGCCTGTTCGGTGCCACGGACGAAGGTCGAGCCGATCAGCATATCGGTATCGAGCGCCTTTTCGGACGGCTTGGAGACGAGGCCGGTATCCATGGTGTTTCTCCCCTGGTTTTTCGATGGGCATTTGTCAGAGACGTCCGGCGGCCTTGCCTTCGTCGTTCGTCAGGTAATAGGCCGCCAGGATCGGGAGGAAGGTGAGAAGGATCACGACGACCGCCACGACATTGGTGATCGGGCGCTGCCGCGGCCGGATGAGTTCGTTCAGCATCCAGATCGGCAGGGTCGATTGCTGACCAGCCGTGAAGGTGGTGACGATCACCTCGTCGAAGGATAGAGCGAAAGCGAGCATGCCTCCGGCGAGAAGTGCAGTCCCGAGGTTGGGCAACACCACGTAGAAGAACGTCTGAACGCTGTCGGCGCCGAGATCGTAGGACGCCTCGATGATGGAGGGCGACATCCGCCGCAACCGCGCGATTGCGTTGTTGTGCACGACGACGACGCAGAAGGTCGCGTGCCCCACCACGATGGTCCAGAACGAGAAGGGGATGTCCATCAGGTTGAAGGCGGACCGGAGCGCGATGCCCGTGATGATGCCGGGAAGTGCGATGGGCAGGATGATCAGGAGCGACACCGTCTCCCGCCCGAAGAAGCGCGTGCGCGCAAGTGCCCCGGCCGCGAGGGTTCCGAGCACCATGGCGATAAAGGTCGCGATGGTGGCGACCTGCACGGACAGGATGAGCGCATTCCAGACATCCTGTCGCTCCCAGGCGACGGCGAACCACTTGAGCGTCAGGCCAGGAGGTGGAAACTGGTAGCTGCGCTCTTCCGTGGTGAAGGCATAGAGGATCACGATCGCGAGCGGCACATGCAGGAAGAGGAGCCCGGCGGCTGCGGCAATCTTGAGGCCGAGGGGAGCCCTAGAGCGCATCGAAGGCTCCGAGGCGTTTGGCGATCACGAGATAGATCGCGATGACCACGATGGGAACAACCGCGAAGGCGGCGGCCAGCGGGATGTTGCCCGCCGTTCCCTGGAGCACGTAGACGGTCTGCCCGATGAGAAGCTTCGAGGGCCCGATCACCTGAGGCAGGATGTAGTCGCCGAGGGTGAGCGAGAAGGTGAAGATCGAGCCTGCGGCGATACCCGGCATGGCGAGCGGCAGGATGACCGTCCGAAACGTCTGCGCCGGAGCCGCGCCGAGATCGGCGGACGCTTCGATGAGATTGCCCGGCACGCGCTCCAGTGACGCTTGAATCGGCAGGATCATGAAGGGGAGCCACAAGTAGATGAAAACCAGGAACTGGCCGAGATAGCTCACGGAGAGCGAGGGGCCGCCGACAAGCGGCAGGCTCAGGACAAGATCGATCACCGTCGTCGCTCCGCCCTGCGCGGCCGCCCAGGCCACGGCCCCCTCGCGGGCGAGCAGCAGTTTCCAGGCATAGACCTTGACGAGATAGCTCGACCACAGCGGCATCATGACGGCGAGGTAGAAGGCAGCTTTCAGGCGCCCCCGCGCATAGCGCGCGGCGTAATAGGCCACGGGGAACGCGAGAAAGGCCGACGCGACCGTGACCGCTGCCGCCATCGCGACCGTTCGCAGAATGACGTCGAGATTAGCGGGCTGGAGCAGTTCCGCATAAGTCTTGAGTGTGAACTCCCGCACGACCATGCCGGAGAACTCGTCGATGGAGAAGAAGCTCTGAAGCAGGAGGGCGATGAGACTGCCCACATAGACGACGCCGAGCCACAGGATCGGCGGCACGAGCAGCAGAGTCAGCAGCAGAAAGCGATGCGCGAAGAGAGCGTCCGAGAAGCGCCGTGACAGGCTCTCGCGGGGGAGCGGAAGGTCCAGGGCTGCAGCCGTCACGGCTCGCCCCCCATCGCGTGCATGGCATCGACCGGCCAGCTCAGGGTGAGCGGCTCTCCTGGGGCAATTCCGCTTGCCCCGCGGGCCGGAACGAGGGCCGCGAGGCGCAGGCCCGCCGCCTCTGCGATAACGCGGCGGCTTGCGCCCTGGTATTGCACCTCGACGCAGGTGGCTTCGGTACCGATCGAGCCGGCGGGCGCAGGCCCGATCGCAATCGCCTCCGGACGAAGGCTCACGAGTTTCGCGGGGCCACCGAGTCGAGCGGAGACAGCGGGCGTCAGCACGTTGGAACCGCCGACGAATTCGGCGACGAACCGGGTCTGCGGGCGCTCGTAGACATCTTCGGGCGTGGCGATCTGAACGATGCGTCCCGCGTTGAACACGGCGACCCGATCGCTCATGGACAGGGCCTCGCCCTGATCGTGGGTCACGAAGATGAAGGTGAGGCCAAGCGAGCGTTGGAGGGCTTTGAGCTCGACCTGCATCTCCTCGCGCAATTGGAGATCGAGGGCGCCGAGCGGCTCGTCGAGAAGGAGCACCTTCGGCCTGTTCACGAGGGCCCGCGCGAGCGCCACCCGTTGCCGCTGACCGCCCGAGAGCTGGGGCGGGCGCCTGGCCTCGAAGCCCACCAGCTTCACGAGGGCCAAGGCCTCGCGGCCGAGCTTGTCACGCTCGGCCCGCGCCATCCCACGGACCCGCAGGCCGTAGGTCACGTTCTCCAGCACATTGAGGTGGGGGAAGAGGGCGTAATCCTGGAAGACGGTGTTGACCGACCGGCGATAGGGCGGAACGTCGGTGACGGGATCGCCGAAGATGCGAATGTCGCCGCTCTCTGGCTGCTCGAAACCGGCGATGAGGCGAAGGCAGGTGGTCTTGCCGGATCCCGAAGGCCCCAGCATCGAGAAGAACTCGCCCGCTCGAACCTCGAGGTCGACGCCGTCGACGGCACGAACCGCACCGAACGAACGCGTGACGCCCGAAAGCCGGACCGCTGGGCGGTCCGGCAACCCGATGGGCATGGCCTGCATCACGGCGGCAGGACGCGCATGAACCGACATGCCATGAGCTCCTGAAACCCTCTCGAAGGGCCGGTCGAGGGCCACCCGCATCAACCGCGCGGACCCGCGGTGCCGCTTATCGGCCGCCGAGGATGGCGATGTAATCCGTGACCCAGCGGTAGTAGGGCACGCAGCCCGCCGACTGGCTCTCGCACTTCGACACCGGGGTGCGCCAGAACTTGATCCTTTCGAAGTTGCCGAGCCCGTTGGTCTCGCATCCCTTCTCGCCCAGCAGCTCGTTGCTCTTGCAAGCCGTGAGAACCGAGGGGACGGAGCCGAACCAGGCCGCGAGATCGCCTTGGACCTTCGGGCTGATCGAGTGTTCGAGCCACATATAGGCGCAATTCGGATGCGGAGCGTCCACGTGCATCATCGTGGTGTCGGCCCAGCCCGTTGCCCCTTCGTCCGGGATCACGCTTGCGACGGGTTTCTTCTGGCCCCGCAGAAGGTTGACCTGGAAGGGCCAAGAGGAGGAGGCCACCACGCCCTCGTTGGTGAAGTCGTCGATCTGGACCATGGCGTCATGCCAGTAGCGCTGGACGACGCCGCGCTGCTTGCGCAGAAGCTCAAGGGCGGCCTTGTACTGTGCCTCGTTCAGCTCGTAGGGGTCCTTGATGCCGAGTTGCGGCTGATGGGTCATGAGGTAGAGCGCTGCGTCGGCGATGTAGATCGGCCCGTCGAAAGCTTGAACTCGGCCCTTGTTGGACTTGCCGTCCGGAAGGGTCATCTCCTCGAACACCACCTTCCAGCTCTTTGGCGGCTCTTTGAAGACGTTCGTGTTATACATCAGAACGTTGGAGCCCCACTGATAGGGCACGCCGTATTGAACGTTGTTGACGGTATGCCATGGAGCCTTCTGGAGGCGCTCGTCCACGGTCTTCCAACTCGGCACGAGGCTTGTGTTGATGGGCTGAACGCGCTTGCCCGAGATGAGGCGAACGCTGGCATCGCCAGAAGCCGTGACGAGATCGAACCCGCCCTCGTTCATGAGGGCGACCATCTCGTCCGAGGTGCCTGCCGTCTTCACGCGAACCTTGCAGCCGGTCTTCTGCTCGAAGCTCGTGACCCAGTCGAATTTCTTGTCGGTTTCGCCCCGCTCGATGTAGCCGGGCCAGGCGATGATGTCGACGACTCCTTCGCCTTTCCCGATCTCCTTCAATTGAGCTGAGGCCGCTCCGGCGCCAATGACCAGTCCAAGGCTGGCAATAACCGACGTCAACGCGATGCGATGCATGGTTTCGCTCTCCCCGTTAGCTCCCAAGAGCCCGTATTGATCCCGCCTAGGCGGTTTGGATCCGGGCCGTTTGTCGCGAGGCAAGCTTGGCGCAGGGGCAACCGCCCGCGCCAGTCCATTTCCAAGAAAGCCAAGTTCGGGAAAACCGATAGGTCAGCGGCTCTGCCGCTAATCTTCAAAGGGGGATATTGTGGCACTCCAAGCCGGCCGCAGGATCAAGGCCGCTGCCGCCCCGAGCGGTAGGTCTGAACGATGGAGAGGAACTGCGAGGCCGCCGGCGAGAGCCGCGATCCGCGCCGCCATACCACTCCGACGGAGGCGGCCGGCAGATCCTCCTTGAGCTGGCGGGCCTCGATCTTGTCCCCTTCGAGGGACCAGGGCCGATAGGTCAGATCCGGCAGGACGGCGATGCCGGCTCCCGTGGCGACGAGGCTCCGGACGGCCTCGACCGAGCGGGTCCGGAACGCGATGGGAGGACGGATTCCGAAGCGCTGCCAAAGGGCTTTCGGGGCTTCGTCGATCTCATCGACGGCAAGCAGGATCTGGGGCTCTTCGGCAATGTCGAGAAGGCTCACGAATGCGGTCTGCGCAAGAGAATGTCCGAGAGGAAGCCACAATCGATATCGGGACGCTTCGACGAGTTCCGCCTCGAGGGAGAGTAGCGCCATATGGGGTGGGAGAACCATGACGGCGATGTCGAGTTCGCCGCCGATCAGGAGATGCTCGAGGTAGTCACGGCTGTCCTCGACGACACTCACCTCGAGGAGAGGGAAGGCCCGCCGGAATCGAGCGAGGAGATCGGCGAGGACATAACCGGCGACGAGCGGGGTGACCCCAAGCTGCAGTCGTCCCTCCGCCGGTGCCGGATTCTCGTTGAGAGCCCGCCGCGCGTTGGACACCTCGGCCAGGATCTTCTCCGCATGGCGCAGGAATTGGTAACCCTTCAGGGTGAGGCTCATCCCATGCGGAGACCGCTCCACCAGCTTGAACCCGAGGTCGTGTTCGAGTTCCTGGACGGATTCGGTGATCGTCGATTGCGAGATCGAGAGCTGCCTGGACGCGCCCGAAACGGAGCCGACCTCGGCGATCGCCACGAAGTAGCGGAGCTGGCGGAGAGAAAAAGCCATTCCGCGCTATGCTATCCGAGCTTCTCGGCCGATCAACCATCCGGGGTTTGCCCGGATACTAGCGCTCGAGCTGACCGGAAGGCCCCGGCACCATGCCGCCATTGACGTGACGGCCTGTGTCGCAGGAAAACCAGACGATCACGCCCAGATTTCTTCAGGCCGCCTCCCGGCTCTCCTGCCGCGAGAGCGAGAGCCCGTCGGGTCCGAAGAGGTGGAGGTGGCGCTCCGGGAGAGGTGCCGTGTAGGACTGACCGAGTGAGACGGCAATTTCGCCGGACACGCGCACGACGGCCATTGGGCCATGCGCGAGCCTCATATAGACGAAGCTCGCTTCGCCGAGCCGTTCCACGGCCTCGACCGTGCCGGTGAGTGCCGCGCCTCCTGGGGGACCGTCCATGTGCTCCGGTCTGATCCCCAGGGTAACCTCGTCTCCTATCGCAAGCCCCCCGGAAGCGACCGGCACCGCGATCGCCGAACCGGCGACCTCGACGCGCAGGCCGCCTGCGCCTGTTCCAACCACACGCCCGGGCAGGAAATTCATCTGCGGCGAGCCGATAAAGCCAGCGACGAACAGGTTCTTGGGGTGGTGGTAGAGGTCGAGCGGAGCACCAACCTGCTCGACGCGACCTCCGTTCAGCACCACGATCTTGTCGGCGAGCGTCATGGCCTCGACCTGATCGTGGGTCACGTAGATCATGGTCGCCTTCAGGTCGCGATGGAGCTTCGCGATCTCCAGGCGGGTATTGACCCTGAGGGCCGCATCGAGGTTCGAGAGCGGCTCGTCGAAGAGGAAGACGGAAGGGTTGCGCACGATCGCACGTCCGATAGCGACGCGCTGACGCTGCCCGCCCGAGAGTTCCCGGGGCTTGCGATCGAGGAGCGGCGTGAGCTTCAGGATCTCGGCCGCATGCCGCACCCGGCGATCGATCTCTGCCTTCTCGGTGCGGGCAAATTTCAGGCCGAACGCCATATTCCGGTAGACGTTCATGTGAGGGTAGAGGGCGTAGGATTGGAACACCATCGCGATTCCGCGCTCGGCAGGGGGAATGTCGTTGACCCGCCGCCCGCCGATGCGAAGCTCGCCGTGATGGATCGATTCGAGGCCCGCGATGACCCGCAGCAGGGTGGACTTGCCGCATCCCGAAGGGCCGACGAACACCACGAACTCACCGCTGCGCAGCTCAAGGTCGATGTCCCGCAGAACCTGGACGGAGCCGAAGGACTTGTGGACGTTGTGGAGGGATACGTCAGCCGTCATTGCACACCGTCGAACGAGAAACCGGTCGCTTGGATCTGGATCGTTCGCTCCATAGCTGGAAGCCGCCACCTCGCTGGCAAGTCCGTTCTTGAACTTCGCTGAGGTGGCCCTATTGTTCGCCTCAATCGGCGGTTGCCGCAAGTACGCCAGACAACATGATCGGGGAAAGGAGGCGGACGTTGCAGGAATGGTGGCGCGGTGCGGTGGTGTATCAGATCTACCCCCGCAGCTTTCAGGACAGCAACGGCGACGGCGTCGGCGACCTCCCCGGCATCGCGGCACGCCTCGAACACGTCGCGAACCTCGGCGTCGATGCGATCTGGATCTCGCCCTTCTTCAAGTCCCCCATGCGTGATTTCGGCTACGACGTCGCCGATTACCGGGCCGTCGACCCCCTGTTCGGGACCCTCCAGGATTTCGACGCCCTGCTCGAAAAGGCCCACCGCCTCGGCCTCAAGGTGATCATCGACCTCGTCTTGAGCCACACTTCGGATGAGCACGCCTGGTTCGAGGAAAGCCGCCGCTCGCGCGACAACCCGAAGGCGGATTGGTACGTCTGGGCGGATCCCAAGCCCGACGGGACCGTGCCAAACAATTGGCTCTCGGTCTTCGGCGGGCCGGCCTGGACCTGGGATTCGCGGCGCCGCCAGTACTATCTCCAGAACTTCCTCCCCAGCCAGCCGGACCTGAATCTCCAGAATGTCGCGGTGCAGGACGCGATGCTGGACGAGGCGCGCTTCTGGCTCGATCGCGGCGTCAATGGCTTTCGCCTGGATGCCGCGAACTTCTACATGCACGACCCGCTTCTGCGGGATAACCCCCCTCGCCCGGCGAACGAGCCGTTCGTGGGCGACGCCAACATCAACAACCCGTATTTCTGGCAGCTCCACGTCTACGACAAGAATCGCCCCGAGAACCTGCCGTTCATCCGCCGGATCCGCGACTTGCTCGACAGCTACCCCGACCGGATGGCGGTGGCCGAGATCGGCGACCATCAGATTGCGCTGACTGCGGCCTACATCGCATCGGGCCTCCTGCACACGGCCTATAATTTCGGCTTCCTCGGCCGGGACCATACGCCGGCCTACCTCGCCTCCATCCTGCGGGACTTCGAGGCCGCAACGGACGAGGGCTGGCCCTCCTGGGCCTTCTCCAACCACGACGTCGCGCGCGTGGTGTCCCGTTGGGGCGGCGTGCCCGAGCGCAGCGATCCCGACCGGGCGCGCCTGTTTCTCACCCTCTTGGTTTGCCTACGCGGAACAATCTTCATCTATCAGGGGGAGGAACTGGGGCTACCGGAGGCCGAAATCCCCTTCGAGCGGTTGCAGGACCCCTATGGCCGGTCGTTCTGGCCCGAATACAAGGGCCGAGACGGCTGCCGGACGCCTATGCCCTGGGATGGGTCGGCCCCGCATGCGGGCTTCTCATCGGGAGAACCATGGCTCCCACTCTCCCCTGTCCACGCAGGGCTGGCCGTCGCCCAGCAGCAGCAGAACCCCGACAGCCCCCTCGCCTTCACGCGCGCCCTCTTGCGCTGGCGCAAGGCGCATCCGGCCCTGGTAAGCGGGACCTTGCGCATCCTCCACACGGACGATCACCTCTTCGTGTTCGACCGCGAGGGCGCAGGCGAAGTCCTCCTCTGCGCATTCAGTTTTTCCCATGAGGAGCGGACCTACCGCTTGCCCGAGGGCCTGGAGGGGTCCCTTGCAGGCCCCGGGGACAGCGCCAGACTTGAGCGAGGGACCCTCGTGCTGGCGCCCCACGGGTTCGGGATCGTTGCGGTCGCTACGGGCGCCGAGCCGGCGGGCACCCGGTCTTCGCCAGGGAGGGCTACGGCTTCCGTCACAAGCTGAAGAAGGTGGCTTGCCGAAGAGACCTGCCGCTCAAGATTGAAGAAACATAACGAAGGGAAACGTCCGATGCTGAAAACCCTCAAACTCCTGACCGCTCTCGCCGGTCTCAGCTGGGCTTTGCCCGCCCAAGCCGTGACGGTGTCGATCGCCTGCGGGACGGTCGGCGCCGAGTTCGAACGCTGCCGCGAGGGCACCGAGGCCTGGGTGAAGAAGACCGGCAACGAAGTTCGCCTCGTCCAGACGCCCGCCTCCGCGACCGAGCGCTTGGCCGTCTATCAGCAGCTCCTCGCCGCACGCTCCGCGGACGTGGATGTGTTCCAGATCGACGTGGTGTGGCCCGGCATCATCGGCACCCATTTCATCGACCTCAAGCAGGCGGTGGGTGCTGACATCCAGCAGCACTTCCCGGCCATCGTGGCGGCCAATACGGTGAACAACCAGCTCGTCGGCGTGCCGTGGTTCACGGATGCCGGCATCCTCTATTACCGCAAGGATCTTCTGGAGAAGCACGGTCGTCCGGTACCCCAAACCTGGGCCGAGCTCACCGAGACCGCGCAGATCATCCAGGAGAAGGAACGGCCCACCAACGCCAATTTCTGGGGCTTCGTGTTTCAAGCCAAGGCCTATGAGGGCCTCACCTGCAACGCGCTTGAATGGATCGACAGCTTCGGGGGCGGTAGCATCGTCTCAGCCGACGGCAAGATCACCGTCAACAACCCGAAGGCCGCGCAAGCCTTGAATCTCGCGGCTTCCTGGGTCGGCAAGATCGCTCCCCAGGGCGTCCTGAACTACACCGAGGAGGAGGCCCGCGGCGCCTTCCAGTCGGGCAGCGCCGCCTTCATGCGCAACTGGCCCTATGCTTGGGCCCTGGCGAATGCCGCGGACAGCCCCGTGAAGGACAAGGTCGGCATCGCGGCGCTGCCGAAAGGCGGACCGGACGGCAAGAGTTCGGGCACGCTCGGGGGCTGGCAGCTCGCGGTGTCGAAGTACTCCAAGAACCAGGAGGCCGCGATCGACCTCGTGAAGTACCTCACGAGCGCCGAAGAGCAGAAGCGGCGGGCCGTCACGGGCGGCTTCACCCCGACGCAGCCTGCGCTCTACCAGGACGCCGATGTCCTGAAGGCGAATCCCTATTTCAAGGACCTGCTGCCCACCTTCACGAGCGCGGTCGCACGGCCGTCTGCGCCTACCGGAGAGCGCTACAACCAGGTGTCCTCGGAGTTCTTCAACACCGTCCAGCGCACCCTCTCGGGCCAGGAGAAGGCGGAGGCAGGGCTCGCGAACCTCCAGCGCACCCTCGATCGCCTGAGCCGCGGCGGCCGGTGGTAAGCCATGGCCGCTGATACGGCCGTCGCCGGGGCCGACGCCCCGGCGGATCTTCCGGCGGCCTCCGGGCCGTCGGAACTCGATCGCAGGCGGACGCGGGTCGCTTGGCTCTTCCTCCTGCCCGTCGTCGTGGTGCTGCTCCTCGTCGCGGGCTGGCCGCTGTTCCGCACGATCCTGCTCTCTTTCACGGATGCGCGGCTCTCGACGCTCGAGGCCTACGAAGCCGTCGGTTTCGACAATTATTTCTATCTCCTGCAGGATCCGGTCTGGTGGCAGGCGGTCCGCAACACCTTCGTGTTCGCTGCGATCTCGGTGTCGCTGGAGACGGTGCTCGGAGTCGTGATCGCGCTTTCTCTGAACGCGCATTTCCGCGGCCGGGGACTCCTGCGTGCCGCGGTACTCATCCCCTGGGCCATCCCCACCGTGATCTCCGCGAAGATGTGGGGCTGGATGTACCATGACCTCTACGGCGTCGTGAACGCGATTTTCCTGGGCGTCGGCCTCATCGACCGCTCGATGGCGTGGACCGCCGATCCGCAACTCGCCATGGCGGCCATGATCGCGGTGGATGTGTGGAAGACCACGCCTTTCATGGCCCTTCTCACGCTGGCCGCGCTGCAGCTCATTCCCGACGACCTCTACGAGGCGAGCCGCCTCGACGGAGTGAGCCCCGTCAGGGTGTTCTTCCAGATCACCTTGCCGCTCATCGCTCCGGCCCTGATGGTGGCGATCATCTTCCGGGCTCTCGACGCGCTTCGCGTCTTCGATTTGCCCTTCGTCCTCACCGGCAACAACCAGGAAACCGCCACCATGTCGGTGTTCGCCCGTCAGCAGCTCGTGGATTTCCAGGATGTGGGCTTCGGCTCCGCGGCCTCGACCTTGCTCTTCCTTCTGATCGCACTCGTGACCGTGATCATCCTGATGACGGGCCGGGTCGGGCTGCCGGCGCCGGGACGATAGGAGATCCGGATGACCGCTCCTCCTCTCCTCCGCCGCGCCGCCTTCGCTCTCCTCGTCGTCGCAATCGTCCTCTACACGGTCTTCCCGTTCTACTGGGCGATCGTGTCGTCGCTGAAGCAGGGTACCGCGCTCTTCAGGGTGGAGTTCTGGCCGAGCGAACCCTTCCCGTCCAACTACGTCAACGTGTTCCGCGAGCAGCCCTTCGGCCGCAACATCCTGAACTCCGTTCTCGTCTCCACCGGGGTCGTCGCCCTGTCGCTCCTGCTCGGCATTACGGCAGCCTATGCTCTCGGCCGGTTCGAGTTCCGCGGCCGCATGCCCCTGCTCTTCACGATTCTCGCCGTCTCCATGTTCCCGCAGGTCGCGGTGCTTTCAGGCATGTTCGAGCTGATACGGTGGCTCGGGCTCTTCAACAGCCTCTGGAGCCTGGTGTTCTCCTATCTGATCTTCACCCTCCCCTTCACGGTCTGGGTGCTCACCACCTTCATGCGCGAGCTCCCGAAGGAGCTCGAGGAAGCCGCGATCGTGGATGGGGCCAAGCCCTGGAACATCGTCGTGAGCGTGTTCCTGCCGCTCCTCGGCCCCGCCATGGTGACGACGGGCCTCCTTGCGTTCATCGCGGCCTGGAACGAGTTCCTCTTCGCGCTGAGCTTCACCCTCTCCAGCGAGCAGCGCACCGTACCGGTCGCCATCGCCTTCATCTCTGGCGGCAGCCAATACGAACTGCCTTGGGGCAACATCATGGCGGCTTCCGTGATCGTGACCGTTCCGCTCATCGTCCTGGTGCTGGTTCTCCAGCGCAGGATCGTCGCCGGCCTCACCGCGGGCGCCGTGAAGGGGTAGGGTCCGGGTCCTCTTCCTCTCCCTAAGAGTCGATGTCGCTCGGCACCGATCGAGGCGGAGTGGCCCGACCGCGCCCGAGACGCCTTTTGACGGCACGCATCAGGAATACATGGCCGCCGGCCGGCAATATCGATCAGCGTTCGGCGTGCGGGGAAGAAGCTATCAGAGGCTTGCGAAGGAAATATCCGAGAGCCGCACGGATGACGCTCCCGACGCGACCGGGAACAATATGGCTCGCAGTTCCCGATGACCTTCGCTAGCCCAATCGGGCCGCGTTTAACGGCAAAAATCCCCTGCGGACATACCTCGTTACTTCAACTCCTGCCCTCCAGGCATCCAAGCCCCCTTGCAAGAATTTGCCGGAACCTCTCCGCTTTGAGGGCAGAAATCAGCAGTCCAGCTGCCGGTTCTCGTAACGGCCGAAGCGCTGGTAATGCTCCCAGGCGGATGTTTCGCCGCGGTAGACAGCCCGGCGCACGTCGGGATTGCAGCGCAGGTACCGGTTCTCGTTGAACACATACTGACGGGATCTATACCTCGGACGCGGTTCTACGTATTCGTAGCGGCGTGACGGATATCCGTAATCGCGCTCTTAGTACTGGTAGGACGGTCCGCCATATGGGCCGCCGCAGTATTGGGCCGACGCCGTGCCCATGGAGCCCACCAGACCCAGGACCAGAGCTGCCACTGCAGTAAGCGCCTTCATGATACTATCTCTCCTCACCGATAGAACGTCCCATGGGGAATTTGGTTCGCCCCACACCTGACCGCCCGCACAGCCACCGGAGGCGCACGAACAAAGCGCGTCACCTCGAACAATCGTAGCAGAAAGATGCCGGCTTTCCACTCTAAGCCGGCAGCCGAGCCACTCCCGTGCCTCAACCTGTCGATGGAGTGATAGGGCCCAGCATAGAGTAAGCGCGGCTCATTCAACTGGGCGGTCCGCGGGAGGCGGAAGAGGACGGAACTATGTCGCGGAGAGATCATGAGCCAGCGAGGATCTTCTCGCAGCCGAGGCCTGGGTGGATGTGCCGCCATTGCAGCGACGACTAGAGCGTTTTCGAGTGAGGTGGATCCTGCTCACGTGAAGTAAACGCGACTAGCCAAAGACTTAGAGCTGATTCCACCTGAGTGGAAACAGCTCTAGGCGTGAGCCCCGGAAACGAAGCGATAGTCCAGTTCTGAGAGGTCACGTCAGGCGGGCTTCATCGGGGAAATGCAGCGCCTTTGAGCCGATGCCGAGGCCGATCTGTAGGCTCTCGGCGATGCGCTGTGCCCGATCGACGAAGAACGCAGCTGTATCGGGCTCGCAGATCTCAACCGCCGTTGTCTCGAACAACTCTAACCACTGCTCGAACAAGGCCGGCGTGAGCGGCAGGGCCGCATGAGCGATGTGGGGCTTGCCAGAGTAACGTCCCGTCTTCAAGGCAACGGAGGACCAGAAGTCCACCATCGTGTCCAGGTGATCGCTCCAGCGGTGCGAGAGGGCGTCCGTGAAGAGCGGCCCCAGGTCCGGGCTTTGGAGAACACGCTCATAGAAGGTCAGGACGAGGCGACGGATGAGAGCTTCAGAGACGCCTCGTGTCGGCGTGGCAAGCGGGATGCTGCGACGTTCGGGTGTGGAGGTCAAAGGGTGCGCTCGCAATGAGGAGGAGGCAGGATGAGCTTATCGGCATGCCGGGTCGAACGGACCGACCCGGCGTCACGATGCATTCAGTGAGCTTGACGCGGCGACTGCGGGCCGTGCGGCTGCTCGGGATTATGGGAGTGAGTGCTCATTTCCGTCGCCGGTCGGTCGCTGCCATCGAGGCCATAGAGGGCGCCGTGCAGGCCCCAATAGCTCGATATCACCATCATCAGCGCCACAGCGAGGCCCGCCGGAACAGCGGTGAGCCGGCCAAGGCTTAGACCAACGCCCCGCAGGCGGGCGGCTGGCACTCCCATCCGTGTGCAGGGGTCGGCGGCGACAAGGAACAAGACGGCCATGATGAGGGCATGACCCACGAGGTCTATACGGCCGAAGGGATAGACCGCAGTGAAGAAGATCGCGAGCAGGGCCACGGCCGACAGGCGGCGCACCAAGGGTGTCCAGAGAAGGCCGAAGCCCAGAGTGAACTCCGCCACGCCCGCCATCGGGATGAACACGTCACGGGGCATGCCGAAGGTGAGGAACGGCTTCTCCTCGACCAGCGGGTAGAACCAGTTCGGATAGGCGAACTTCTCCAGGCTCGACCACATGAGCGCGATGGCGACACCCCAGCGCAGGACAAGGAACCGGCGCTCGCGCCACTTCTCGTCATTCGTGGAGGCAAGAACGAGATAGCCTGCTACGCCGATACCCAGCGCCAGATAGTCGAGGAGGTGGAAGAGATCGTAATCCCGCAGCGCCACGATCCAGAGGGAGATGATACCGGCCGCCGCAATCGGCATGGTTCGGCGCGAGAACACGCATGCGGCGATCAGGAGCTGCGCCCAGGAGATCAGCTCTGAATCGGTCTTGAGGTCGGGTGTCAGGTAGACGCCGCCGACCGCAAAGATCGCGATGAAGAACGCGCCGGTCGACGCGCGCATGAAGTCGTCGGCACGATTCCAAAGTGGGGCCGACACACGATCAAGGCCGCCGAGTACCGTCCGGCCCACGACAGTGCGTTCGATGGCGAGCGTTGCCAGGAAGAAGGCTAGCACAAGACCAATGCCGGTCCAGAACCAGGGGTTGATCAGCGTGACGCCGATCGGCTGTGGTGCAGCATCGACGATATAGGGGGCAAACCACTTCACGTGGGCTTCAGCAGGACGAGAGATGAGGGTGCCTGCAATAAGCGTCGACAGTGCCGTCAGGGCAATCCCAAGGCGGGGATGCCCGACCCGGGTGCGCGCGGTATTCATCGGAACCTCGTTGTCTGATCATTCAGTACGAGCGATGAATACGCCAGACATGGGTCACGGGACATTTAGATAATCCCCTAGGGGAAATCCCGTAGTAGACCCGGCCTCGCGCATCGGGCGACGGCCGCTTCATGAGATCACTCGATCCGAGTGATGAGCCCTGGGTCGGCTGCTCGTGCTCGTCGTGGGCTGGGCTGGGCTGAACGCCGCTCTACGACGGGCAGTCCTCGACAATTTCAGCCGGAATGCGAAGACCCAATTGCAACTGGCATCGGCTCCTTGATGCTATCGCAGGGCGACCACGATACCTCGGTCGTTCAGCCGGCAGTTGATGCGGGCCTGCCGCACCTGGCTCACAGTCCCTCGGGCATAGACCACCCGCGCATCGATCGGGACCGTGGTGATCCCCCGGGTCGTTCGGGTGGCGGGACCTGCTCCGACGGCTTCCACCTGCTTGGCCCGATAGGGGACGGCTGCAGCTTGGATGGTGTCACGGCAGGCCTTCACAGCCCGAGGCGGCGCGGAAGCCACCGCAGGCAGCGGCCTTGTGAGCGTCCGCAAGATTGCTGGGCTGCCCTGAACAGGACCAAGCCGGGGCACAATCCGCACAATTGTATTCTCATCGGGCTCGCCGCGAGACAAGAACGGGAGCAGAACGACCGGGAGGGCTGGTACTTCCGCTCGGCGTACGGGATCGACGATTACATCCTCATCGACGGCTGGCGCCGATGCTGGGTTGCGGGCGGGAGCGCGTGTGACGGAGTCGATCTGGTCGGTTCCGACACTTCCTGTCGACCCGACGATCCCCGAGGTCCCTCCGCCCCGATTGGTGTTGGAGGGGCCGCCCGCTCCCGCTGCCCCCCTTCCCTCGCCAACACCGCCGCCGAGCCCGCCAGCCGCTGATCCGGCCGCACCGACGGAACCGGCAGCCCCCGCAGCGGCTGATCCAGCCGCACTCCCGGCCGAGCTAACAGCTCCCGCGGCAGATCCTGCCGCACCACCCGCAACACCTCCCGTGGCGCCGGCTGCATTGCCAACAGCGCCTTCAGCGGCACTGCCAGCAGAGCCTGCGACTCCGGCAGCACCCCCAACCGCACCTCCGGCTGCAGATCCGGCGGCTCCAACGGCACCTCCGGCTGCGGATCCGGCATTACCAACAGCTTCACCAGCGGCTCCACCGGCCGTGGACCCAGCAGCACCTCCTGCCGCCCCCCCAACGTCGATGGATGCAGCGGGTGATGTGGCCAGGAGAGTAAGGACTATTGCAAGGAGCGGCCTGCGCATAGCAGCCTCCTTTAGAGCTGGGCAAACGAGCCTATTGTCTGGGGAACATCGCAGATCTCGACAGGGTTCCCAATAGACCTTCCGTTCACGCCTTGAGATCGTACGATGATTGATCTGGTCCAACCTGATGTATTCTTTCAACCCTCTCCATAGTTCCGGCTCCATGCCTACGACCATCTATACGGTGCTTAGGCGCCGGAGCGAGAGGAGCGGCGCTCCGAGCGCGGCCGTTTGAGCCACCGAAGGCGAGGTGCGCATCGCCTACAGGGGCGGCACCCCGATTGCCGCGGGAGCACCTCCGTAGGCACTCCGATCGCGGGGATTCACATCAGGGCTGAAGTCCTACATGCTTCCCAGCGGTGATTTGCTCGGGAGTTGCCGCTTGCCTGTACCCCGCCCTAGGCCTCTGCGAGCGCATCAGCGTACCCTCGAGACCCTTGTCGCGGCCATCGCGCGGGGCGAGGCCGGCGGTATCACGGATATCCTTGCCGCGGTCACACCAGGAGGCGGCAAGTCGCTCCTGCCTGTAATCGCAGCAGCCCGCCTCATCGCAGCCCGCGGCGTGGAGCGGATCTGCTGGGTCGTGCCGCGCGACAGCCTGCGCCTGCAGGCCGAGGAGGCCTTCGCTGATCCGACTTGGCGTGCCGCCCTCCCGCACAGCCTCTCGGTCCGAGCCGCCGAGAACGAGCCCGACCCCAGCCGGGGGTTGGCGGGCTACGTCACCACTTACCAAGCCATCGCTGCCGCACCCGATCTGCATCTGGCCGAGATGCGGCGCTACCGCACGCTGCTTGTGGTCGATGAGGTCCATCACCTCCCCGGCCTCGGCGAAGGCGGATCGAACGGCCCGACGGATCCGGCGTTCCCGTCTGCCGGAGACACCTCCGCGTGGAGCCGCGCGCTTCTGCCCCTCCTGCAATCCGCCACTCTGCGCCTTCTCCTCTCGGGGACCCTGGAACGGGCGGACGGTCGGGGCATCCTGTGGCTGCCCTACCGGGCAGGACCCGAGAGGGGCACGCATGAGGTGGACCTGGAGGCGCCTGGATGGGCCGTCATCGGCTACTCGCGCGCCCAGGCCGTGGCCGAGCGGGCGGTGCTGCCCATCACGTTCGGGGCTCTCGATGGAGAGGCGAGCTGGCTGCAGGGCGGCCGAACGGCGGTCGAGGACGTGCGGCTTGGACCCCATCGCCTCTCTGGCCCCTACGCCATCGAGACTACCCGCCCGGCCTTGTTCACCGCGCTCCGCACCGGCTTTGCTCGCGAATTGCTCCAGGAGGCCTTCAGAGCCACCCGCAACCTGCGGGCCCGCAGGCGAGCCGAGCGTGGGCTTACCCCAGGCGGGGCAGCACGAGGCTTAGGCAAACTCCTCGTCGTTGCCCCGGATCAGCGCAGTGCTCGCCGCTATTGTGACATGCTGCGGGCTTGGATGCCGCGCCCGCAAGCCGAGCGGGAGGTGCGCTTGGCCACCTCGTCCGAGCGGGACGCCGCAGAGGTCTTAGCGGCCTTCCGCTTGACACCGGAACCTGCGATCCTCGTCACCGTGGCCATGGCCTACGAGGGGCTCGATGCGCCCGAAGTTGCTGTCGTGGCGGCGCTCACGCACATCCGCAGCCGCCCGTGGCTTGAACAGATGGTCGCCCGCGCGACCCGTGTCGATCCACACGCGGGGGCCTACGAATCCCAACGCGCGCTGGTCTATCATCCGGATGATCCGCTCTTTACCCGCTTCCGGTCCAGCATTGAGACTGAGCAAGGTACGTTGGCGCGGCAGCGCCGACGCAGGGCCGATGCGGAGGTGCCCTCTTGGTTGGCCGAGCAACTGGCGGCCCATCGAGACGAGGGCGAGGGACGAGGGATCACGCCCCTCGAGAGCAACGCGATAGGGCTGCGCTTTGCGAGCTTGAAGCCCGGGCCGTCCTTCGGTCAGAGCCCAGCCGACCGCACGACCGTCGAGGTCCAGCGCGGTGAGCTGCCATCTGCAGCCGAGCGCCGCCTGCGCGCTCACATTGCGGATGCTGTGGCGGCACAGGCCGTGGAGGACGAGGCCGGCCTGCAGGTGCCCCCGGCAACGGGAGGACTCTTTCACCGCTACAATGCGGTGCTGAAGCGGTCGTGCGGCAACAAGGGACGCGGAGAGATGAGCCTGGCGGAGCTCGAAGCCGCTCTGGCCTGGCTCGAGCGCAATCGCCTGTCGGATCATCTCCACCTGCTGGAGGGCGACACCCGCTATGCCTGGACCGCCGCCAGGCGCCGCCGCTCCGGGTGGGAGCGTCTGCATGCGCAGGAGCATTCTTTGCGACGCCCCGACCAGCGCGGCACCCCGTAGATCGGACGATCGCCATCCCGATAGCCGAAGGCGCAGCGGCGTGTGCGGCGCGCAAGGGCTTATAGTGCCGACTTGCGACAACGGGGATGATGTAAAATCCTAGCCCCTCTTGGCTATTCGGTCCGAGGAAACCTCGTAAGCGCGCCGAGGGTTGAAACAACGACCTCCTATCAAGCTCGATTACCCGATTTCAAGGATGTCGCGAGGCATCAGTAGCCTGGCAGCACGAGGATCTTGGGTGACTTGGGCAGCGTCTCCCGCGAGAGGCTGATTGCCGGTTTGTCGCTGTACTCAACCAGGAAATGCGCCTTGGCGTGTGTGAGAAATCGGTTGAGCGTGGAAGAGCCGAAGAAGTGCATCGGCACCATGAGAGGCGCATTGATCTGACGCAGCACTTCCACGATGTCGAAGGTGTCGAGCGTCAGTCCCCCATCCACAGGCACCAGCAGCACATCGATGCGCCCGAGCCTCTTGAGGTGCTCTGGCGAGAGGGTGTGGTGCAGATGGCCCAAATGCGCGATGCACAGCTGTGCGGTCTCGAACACGAAGATGGAGTTGCCGTCATACTCGGTGGCTCCGCCATAGGAGCGGATGTTCGTCGCAACGTTGCGGATCCGAACGTCACCGACCGTGAGATCATGAACAGCGGGACCACCGGACGGGTTCCAGCCCTTCAGCACGTGCGTGATGCCCGGATCGGGCCGCAGGGTGAAGTGGGTGGAGTGCGCCTTGTTCATGGTCGCGACGGTGGGCGTCACGGGCGGGCGGGTGCCGTCGCTATAGTCCGTGGCGATCCGCACCCCTTTCGGCGTTTCGATCAGGAAGGTCGCGTGGCCCACGAAGGTGAGGCCAACCTGATCCTGCCGGAGAGAGGCTTGTTGAAAAAGAGCGGGCCCAGAGGCGATGAGCCCGGGACAGCCCTCAGGTTCCTCGGCACGGGCCGTCGAAACCCCGCTCAGTCCGAGGAGGGTAAGAAAGGCAAAGAGCATCTGCCGATCGAGCCGGGTCTTGCGCATGAGCATCCCACCAGTCGCTGGGCGAGGGGAACAGACGTCTCAAGGGAAATCAAGCTCAAAGCCAAGGCAGACCACCTCGGGCTGAGGGACAAATACGATCGAACGGCTAGGCGCCGGCGCGACGCGCCCGTCCGATGGATCGTTGTGCACCGACCTGCTCCACGAGTTTGAATGGGGCGGCTCGTGTAAGCCGCCGGACAAGCCGCGCTACTGGCCTGTAGAGCCGTTGTTGTGGCGCCGGATGACTGTCGATCAAGTCACTTGATCTCCCCAGATACCTCGCACAACCGGCAGGTTCGCGATCGCCCTGGCTCATAGAGGGAGGGCGCCGCGGCGCACGAGCTTTCGGGGAGCGCCGGCACATATCAGGCAGAAAGGCGGATAACGACTCCAGCCAGACGAACGCGGGGCATCGACTGCTGGCCAGCTCGGTGTTGGTTGAGACTATCGTGGGAACAGAAATGCCCGCCTTCCGATTGGGGTAAGCCACAGCAATGGAGAAGACCGCCATGTACAGGGGTTTTGGGGTGACGGTCACATTCACTCCACCTGGTTCGACAGAATCGACGACGGCTCCACTCGTGGTGGTCGCCCGCGATGAGCGGGATGCCGAGGCGGTGGCCGAGAAGGCTGCCGGAGGCGAGGCCATAGCCGAGACGCTTCGAGAGCTCACGCCGGATGAGGTCGTCGAGCATGGCCTCGATCTGCAAGCCCATGGAAGCGCCAAGGCCCTGCCAGTCCTCAATTTCTGAGCTCGACCGACCGGGATCGAGATGGAGCCTGCTCGTTACGAGCAGGCCGGAACTGCCCAGGCCCCTCCTCTCCATTGAGATACAGGATCGGGGCTTCTCTGCCGACCCGACTCAGCCTACCCGGCCGTCAAGATACAACACCTCGCCCGCACCCGCCGCAAGGCCGCAGGCGAACACTATACCGGAGCTTCTTCTCTGCAAGCTGAGCACTTGTTTGGCGGATTCATCTCAAGGATTCGCTAAGCCGTGCTGACAGAATCATTGCAATCCAACGAGCCGGTCGACTGAACTTTGCGACGTGAGCTTATCGTGTGGAGATAAGCTCGGCATCCGTGACGCGAGGAGCCCGTCCATGAGCATGACGTTCCCGAACGAGTCCTCCGCGTACCGGGCCGCCCGAAATGCCCTGCTAGAACGGGAGGTAGCGCTCCGCCGGCAGATGGAAGCAGTCGCAGCCGAACTCAGGGGGCTGCCTGCAGGCGGGGAAGTACCCGGGGATTACGTGTTCGAGCGCATGAGCGAAGACGGCGTTCCGGCCCAGGTGCGCATAACAGAGCTGTTCGGGGCCTGCGACACCCTGATGATATACCATTACATGTTCCCGCGCCACGCGGAGGACCCGCGGCCAGGTCCGGCAACAGGTGCGCTCGCATCACTGCCCTTGCACGAAGGGCCATGCCCTTCCTGCACGGCTCTCATCGATATGTGGGAAGGAACCATGCCGCATTTCGAGGGGCTCGGCGGCAACCTCGTCATCGTTGCACGGGCGCCGATCGAGCAAGTCGCCGCCTTTGCGCGCGACAAAGGCTGGAAGCACGCGCGGCTGCTCTCGGCCGCCCGGAGCAGCTTTCGACGCGATTACGGGGGCGACGGACCGGACGGTCAGTCGGTGCCAATGATGACGGTGTTCAAGCGCTGGCCAGACGGTACCATCCGGCTGCATTGGGCAAGTGAACTGGTGCAGGCGCCAACGGACGCTGGCCAGGATATGCGCCACCTGGGTACGGTGGAGCCGCTCTGGACGCTGTTCGACCTCACGCCGAACGGGCGACCAGCAGCCGATGAGCAGTTTGACTACGCGTGTTGCAGCTCAAGGCAGAGCCGCCCAATTGCTTGAACCAGAGGCGGAGAGTGGTGGATTGAACGATGCCCAGGTAGCTTGCCGCAGTCTTGTCGTGGCGCGTCGCAACCGGTCGTGTGCTCTTCAGGCAACCAATGGCCGCCCGCTCCGGTCACACGAAGCTCTCACCAACGCCCAGGAAGGTGTGCGTCTCTACTATTGGCGAAGCACTTGCTTTTGTCGCCCTCAGCTGGAGTTTGGCCATTTTTGAGGGTGCGGGAGGATCAGATGTGGATCCAGAAAGCGCCCTCTGAGGCGATGTAATCCAGGGCTCGGTCCAGGGTCATGGTCGGCGTTCCGAACGGACCAGGA